>Ga0055584_100000511_pt1 | contig 36875 bp, 31 predicted proteins | sample OSDHelmetaG_FD_58716 | JGI IMG/M metagenome (GOLD analysis project Ga0055584, IMG submission 58716) | Pelagic marine sediment microbial communities from the LTER site Helgoland, North Sea, for post-phytoplankton bloom and carbon turnover... | ecosystem: Environmental > Aquatic > Marine >...
ACCGACTTCACCGGAATGCCCGCATCCTCTGCGGCGAACAAACCAAGAATAGGGGTATCTACCGGACGCAGAACTTCCTCGTCGTCGGTCACCTGTCCGTAGTAGATGACAGTTGCATCAAGCTCACCGGGAAAGAGTTTCGCAGCATTCAGGGACCAGCTGCCGCCAAAGCACCAACCCAGCGAACCAACGCGGGGCGCCCCGACGGTTTTGGTGACGAATTCGTAAGCCGCCCTCAAGTTTGCGTTTGCGGAATCCGGATCTTCCACCACTTGCAACATCAACTCGCGCGCTTCTGCCGGCGATTCAGCAACACCGCCCGAGTACAGATCGACAGCAAATACGATGTAACCTTCACCAGCCAGACGATCGGCCATGGCCCGAATATTGTCATTCAGGCCCCACCATTCGTGAATCATGATTACGGCAGGCAACGGCTCAAACATGTCATCCGGTGTAGAGAAATAGCCATATACAAGCTCGTTGCCACTCTCTGTGTACGGCAGCATCTGCGAAATTACGGTCCGGGCCGGGGCGGCGTCCACGGCGGGACTCGCCGCTGTACTGTCGTTGGCATGCTCTCGGGACATCGCATCGACATTTGCCCGAGCTGCCCCATTTTCGGATGACTCATCTGACTGGCAGCCTCCCAGCAGTAAAGCGACGATGAGAGAAAACAATACGCCGCGCGAAGAATAGCCTCTGTACATACTATGATCCTGTCCCTTGGAGGCTAAAGCCTCACTGCCAATATTTGACTTTGGCCAAGTGTAATGGAATTTGTTGCAATTTGTGATCCCGGACCTGACACGACAGCGGGCACTGCAGGAAACAAGCCGGCAAGCTTCATCAATCGTCCTCGTCGTCCCATACCTTAAGCTTGCTCTTGTCGACCTCTTCCCACTGCCGCTCGCTTTGGCGCATGTATGAAACGACTTTTGCGATCGTGTAGACGACGACAATCGCGATAAAGGCTAAGAGAAATGTCAGACCCTCTGGCATGATAGCAAGCTCGAAGCCAGACGAACTGGCGATAGCAATCATTGTAGTGAACAAGAGCATAAAACGACAATCGGCGTGGCAGCGCACAAGCTCCTTCATGCGAGAAGCCTTGCGTGACAACGAGGAGGACTTCACCTCAGGGCCTGTCGGTCGGGCGTTGGGGTTGCTCGCGATCCCCATGATGCTGGAAATGGCGATGGAGTCTGTATTTGCCGTCGTCGATATCGCATTCGTTTCACGCCTTGGTACCGACGCAGTCGCCGCCGTCGGTATAACCGAGGCTCTCGTTACCGTCCTCTACGCTATGGCGATCGGCCTCGGTATCGGATTGACGGCGATGGTCTCGCGCAGGATTGGGGAGGGCGACTCGGTGGGGGCGGCCGAGGTCACAGGCCAGGCGATTTGGGTCGGTGCAGTGCTGTCGATTGTTGTCGGGATAGCGGGGGTCGTTTACGCACGCGATCTCCTTGCGCTCATGGGGGCTTCCGAAGGCGTCATCGCGCAGGGTGTCGGCTTCACCGCGGTGATTCTTGGCGGATCGGTAAGCATCATTTATCTCTTCCTGCTGAACGCTGCGTTCCGAGGCGCGGGCGATGCCACTGTTGCCCTGCGATCGCTTTGGCTGGCGAACGGCATAAATATAATCCTGGACCCCTGCCTGATATTTGGCATCGGCCCATTTCCGGAGATGGGCGTAACTGGCGCCGCCGTTGCCACGACCATCGGCCGCGGTATCGGCGTTCTCTACCAGCTATGGTACTTGATCGATGGCCGGGGCCGCATTGAATTCCATATGCGGTATCTGAAGTTCAATTTCTCCCTCGCTCTGCGCCTCGTTCGTGTTTCGCTCGGCGGCATTGGCCAGTTTCTGATCGCAACATCAAGCTGGATCGGTGTTATGCGCATCGTCTCCCTTTACGGCAGCAGCGCGATCGCGGCTTACACCATTGCGCTCAGAATGATGGAGTTCATATTCCTGCCCGCATGGGGGCTCGGTAATGCAGCGGCAACATTGGTCGGTCAGAACCTGGGTGCCGGGCAGCCGGAGCGCGCCGCGGAGTCTGTCTGGCGTGCGGCGAAATACAACGCAATTTTCATGGCCATTAGCGGCATAGTCCTCGTCGTTTTTGCGGAATTCATCACCGGGCTATTCACGAACGAACCTGATGTCTTACGCTGGGGAATCAGTTGCCTTCAGATCCTCGGCGTGGGCTTCCCAATGTACGCGGTCGGTATGGTGGTCGTGCAGGGATTGAACGGTGCCGGGGACACCAGCACACCAGCTGCACTTAACCTGATCTGTTTCTGGCTAATTCAGATACCATTGGCGTTCTATCTGGCAACCGAAACCCCGCTCGGACCAAACGGTGCGTTCATTTCAATAGTCGTCGCAGAATCACTGTTAACCGTACTGGCTGTCCTCATGTTCCGAAGAGGGGCATGGAAGCAGCAGTCGGTTTAGCCTTGCAAACCGCGGCGAATAAGAGCTAAGGAGAACTCATGGCTGAGATTTTCAGTGCCGTAGTCGTTATCGGCGGTATTATTTTTGCGTTGCGGCAAATCCGGGTGAGTAACATGCGCGTCAAGCTCGACTGGACGCCGTCCAAAATCAGTAATGAAATCTAGCGACGGTCGAGTGATGTCCGATCCGAAGCTCATTGAAATTCGCGACGCTACGATCTGGCGGGGCTCGACCTGCGTCTTCGAACATCTCTCACTCGATATCGAACAGCATGAACGTGTAGCAATACTCGGCCCGAACGGATCGGGCAAAACGACGCTGTTGAAAACCATCAACAGAGAGCTGTATCCCGTCGCCACGCCGGGCTCCTACCTGCGCATACTTGGCAGTGACCGCTGGAACGTCTGGGAGTTGCGCAAACGAATCGGTGTTGTTTCAAATGACCTTCACCAACGTTATACGCCCACGACGACAGCCATCGAGGTCGTCGTTTCCGGATTTCATTCGAGTATCGGCGTACACGGCATACTCAGAGACCGCGTTACCCGCGAGCAGGTTGACTCGGCGCGGAAAACGCTGCGTGAGCTGGGCATCGACGATCTCCGCAAAACGCCGTTGAACCGCATGTCGTCCGGGCAGCAACGTCGCTGCCTGCTCGCCCGTGCTCTCGTCCACGATCCGCTTACCCTTATTCTCGATGAGCCGACCTCAGGTCTCGATTTCGCAGCCAGTTTCGACTATCTCGACCGCATCCGTCGCCTCGCCCGGGACGGCCGCAATATCCTTATCGTGACGCATCACCTGAATGAGATTCCCCCGGAGATTGACCGCATCATCTTGCTGCAGGCAGGTAAGGTCGTCGCAGATGGGCCGAAGTCCGTTGTTCTGACCAGTGAAAAACTCAGTTCGGTCTACGAAACAGCCATTCGCGTCGCTGAAATTGACGGATTTTTTCTCGCCTATCCCGGTGGGTCCTGACGAAGATTCCAAAACGTGACCTGATACGCGACTTAGTTAGAGAAATGGGAATATTCTTTGGCTTATGTTGAAGATGGTCCGAACAATTCTCAGCGGGACGCCGCTAATGGCGCTACCGGCTTTCGCGGCCGACGGTGGGTTCCAGACCGGGATAACCGGTGTCGGCCCCGCAAAATTTATTTTTACCCTGGCCGCGGCAATATTGCTGACGCTGATCTTTCGCTCAAGCGCAAATCGTCTGTCACGTTTTCTTACTGCGAAAATTGGACGGATGCGACTTCGGGCGGCACTTGAGAAAAGCAGCACAGACGTGCTTCACGATTTCATCCTCCCGGGTGCCTACGGCGGGCTGACCAAGATTGACCATGCCATCCTGACCGCAGGCGGGATTATCTGCATACAGTCGAAACACTACAAAGGTGTTGTATTCGGCGGTGAGGACGAAGCGCAGTGGACGAATATTGACAGCGTCAATCGTCGGCGATTCCTGAATCCCCTGATTCAAAACGAAGGTCGAACGAGGACGCTGCGAAAAGTCGTGCCTGACGTACCGGTTGCCAATCTCGTCATTTTTACGGGTTCGGTCGAGTTCACAAATCCGCTGCCAAAAAACGTCATTCACGTTAGTCAACTCGAAAGTTATATCGCCAAATTTGTATTCGGTCCCAGCAAGATAAACGACTGGCATACCGTTTGGATGACGGTCAAGGCAGCCGCGATGACCGACGAAGACACGCGCAAGGACTTCCAGGCACAGCTGGGATTCAGCTAAGTCAATACGCGGCGCCGCCGCCGATGCTCTATACTCAGCCGCATAATAAAAGCTGAGGAACAGCGAATGGAAACTACCCAGGTTCTTATTTCATCACCGATAGGCGTGCTTGCGGTATTGTGTATTGTCGCTGCATTCTTTTTCATGATCGCAGAGTTTTCAGACGCCAAGTTCTTCAATTACGTCCCCCCTTTGTTGTTTATCTACGCGACTCCGGTCTTCCTCAGCAACCTGACCATCGCCGGATTCAACGTTATCCCAACCAAGTCGATCATCTACACCGGCCTCAGCCAATATGCGTTGCCGGTGTTCATCGTGTTGATGTTGATCAAGGTGAACGTGCCGGCTGTGGTCAAAGTCATGGGCAAAGGTGTACTGGTCATGCTCATGGGTACCGCAGGTGTAATGGTTGGCGGCGTCGTTGCTTACGTCGTCGTGCACAGCTGGTTGCCAGATGACGCGTGGAGGGGATTCGGAACACTGGCCGGCAGCTGGATTGGCGGCACGGCGAATATGCTGGCAACAAAGGAAATGCTCGGGGCAAGCGATGCGCAACTCGGACTTGCGGTCATTGCCGATAACGTTATCTACATTGTGTGGCTACCCCTGTTGCTAATGTCTCGCGACTACGCGGATCGGTTCAACAAGTGGGCACGGGTGCCGGAAGAGCGCCTCGCCGCGATGGACGCAGCGGCAGAATTGCACTCCGAAGACGATCACGCTCCATCAATGCAGCAATACCTTTATCTCGCCGCCGTGGTTATCGGGGTGAGCGCTATTGGCCACGGGCTGGCGCCGGCGATTGCCGGGTGGATTGCCGATATGAGTCCGGCCATGGCCGGCATTTTCTCCGAGACAACAACGCGTATTCTGCTGATCACAACGATCGCCTTGTTGCTGTCAACGACGCCGGTGTCGCAATTGCCCAATTCGACCGCAATTGGTACAGCGCTCGTCTACATCTTCGTCGCCGGAATGGGTGCGCGCGCAGAAGTCGCCGGGCTCGGAGACGCACCGGCATTCGTACTTGGTGCCTTCATATGGATTTCCATCCACGGCCTGTTCATGCTCGCTGGCGCCTGGATATTCCGGGTTGATGTGCACAGCGTTGCTATTGCTTCGGCCGCCAATATCGGCGCCGCAGCCTCGGCGCCGATTGTCGCAGCACATCACCGGCCGAACCTTGTGCCAGCATCGATACTGCTGGCCTTACTAGGTTACGCCCTCGGCAACTACCTTGCGCCGATGACCGGCCATCTTGCGAGAATCGCTGTAGGTCAGTAGTTATGTGGCTAACCTATATCAAGCGCGTAACGACGGTGCTCCTTGCCATCTTAGCGCTGATCAGCATTGCTGCGGCACTGCTTTGGCGAGACCGCCCGAGCCTTGAGGCGATCGACTGGCCAAAGCCCTCTATCGCATCTGCAATGAATCCTGACGCCGTTACGGTAACCTGGCTTGGCGTGACGACACTGCTTTTTGATGACAGTGAAACGCAAATTCTCATCGATGGCTTTTTCTCCCGGCCCACACTCACCGAAATATTGCTCGATTTGCCAGTTGACAACAATGCGGCACAGATCAATTACGCGATGAATGAATTTCGAATGCGTCGACTCGCGGCGATTATTCCTGTCCACAGCCATTTCGATCATGCGATGGACATCGGCGAAATCGCCAACCGCTCGAGCGCGTCTATTCTGGGAACCGAATCGACTGCCGAGATAGCCCGTGGCGCAGGTGTACCCGAAGATCAGATTACCGTGGTTGAAGGTACCGCCAGTTTTCAATTCGGCAATTTTACCGTAACGCTTCGGCCGGTTAATCACGCGCCCATTGGCTGGGGCGGCGAGGTACCCTTCGACGGAAAAATCGAAGAGCCGTTGACGATGCCACAACCGGTATCAGCCTGGCGCATGGGCGGTGCCTACACGATCATAATTGAGCACCCGCAGGGCACTGCGCTGGTTCAGGGCAGTGCGGCGTATAAGAAATACGATCTGCGAGACATTGCAGCCGACGCAGTTTTCCTGGGGGTCGGCGCGCTGCACAGTCTTGGGCGGGACTATGCCGAGTTGTACTGGCAGCATACCGTCACCGCCACCGGCAGTCACAGCGTCTACCCTATTCACTTCGACGATTTCACGCAGCCCTTTGGAGAAATCACCTTGTCTCCGCGCGCAGTTGATAACTTTGAGAAGACGGCAGAATGGTTGCTCCAGTTTCGCAACCGCTGGGACAATGATGCCTCGTTATTCATACCCGAGTTTGGCAAACCGATCGCGATCTTCTCTCAACCAGCATCTGATCCCTGATCCGGCAGCAGATTCTGCAGCGTCGATGTACCGTTGATCAAGGCTTCTTTGTCGCGGCGATGCAGCCGTTTGATACGATACTCAACTCGCGATGCTGCGGATCGATCACCAATCGCCGCCGAATAAACCAGGCAGAGAGGCCCGCGACCCTTGAGATACTTCGCACCACGCGGACTGGTCTCGTGCTCAGCAATACGTCGAGCGACGTCTGCTGCAATTCCCGTGTAGTAGGTATCGTCGGCACAGCGCACGATGTAGACGCTGTATTCGGTCTCTGGCATACCTATCTGTCGCTTTGGTTGTGTTTGCTTCCCGGTGGGTACTTTTGCAAAAGATTCACCGGGCGAATCGGACGCTGCTCGAAGTTCCCACCGCAATTCGGACACACACGCGCAAGGTCACCCTCAACGCAGTCGCGACAAAAAGTGCACTCGAAAGTGCAGATCATGGCATCAGGAGAGTCTGCGGGCAGTGCTGTGTCACAGCGTTCGCAATGGGGACGAAGTTGAAGCACCGGGACTTAAGCGTTTCCGCCGACCAGCGTATCGCCAAACACGCGAAATGCACCTGCTTCAATACTATCCATGTTTTCGGTCGTGTCGGCCCAGGTCAGAACGATGTCAGATATGCCGTCGAGCTCCTCGGCTGGCTGGTGCAGCCGCAGCGTCAGCAGATTGCCGGTCAATGCCGCTTCGCGAATCAAATTGTGGCCGCCAAACTGTTGCTCGTTTATTTCGATATAGATCGATTCATCGAAGTCTTCGTCGACAGTGCGCATAAGCAACAGGTAGTCCGAAATGTCGCCATCATCCGTCGTTTTCGCAAAAAACAACATCGTCGTGTTATCGCGCACATCAAAAGCAACAGTGTCGTACTGCCGACTATCGGCCATGAGATTCCCTCGTTTTCGTGATTATCGCATCTTTTTCGGACCAGACTTTGCCCAACCAGGCATGCATGTTTCTGCGAAATTCCCGGTCGCCCTGGTAATCCCCTTCCACGAGCCAGGGTTCAAGTTCGCGTTCCCTCACCTCCACTATGACATGAACCTGTTCCCCACAACACATATCCCAGAAGCTGGTTGGGCGGATCGGATACGTCATGGTGACGTCGACAACGCTGGTGAACAGTTTTCCCATCGATGACAGCGCAACTGCGAAACCGCCGGCGCGCGGCTGCAGAAGATTGTCATAGGGTGATTTTTTGTTGCTGTGTTTCTCTTCCGAAAAACGCGTGCCCTCGACGAAATTCAATATCGAGGTCGGTGTCTCACGAAACTTCTCGCATGCGCGTCGGGTGGTTTCGAGATCCTTGCCTTTCATATGAGGATTCTTCGCAAGATACGATGGCGAGTAGCGTTTCATGAAGGGCATATCCAGCGCCCACCAGGCGAATCCCAATAAGGGAAACCAGATCAGTTCCTGCTTGATGAAAAATTTAAGGAACGGAATCTTGCGGTTGAATGCCGCCTGCAAAACAACAATGTCGACCCATGTCTGATGATTCGCGATGACGAGGTACCAGCCATCGCGGCGAAGGCCCGCAAGGCCATGACTCTCAAACTTGAGTCGGCCGGTCGATTTCATGAACAGGGAATTGACGCTGATCCAGTTTTCGCCGGTCGCCATGAGGGCGCGCGTTACTGCCCGCCGAATCATCGGTATCGGAAGCAACAGCTTGACGATTGCCAGAAGCAATATCGGTACGAACCAGATTACAGTGTTAAGCGTGAAGACGGCGAAATAGGCGGTCCCACGAAGATGACGAATAAGTGCTTTCACGCTGCTCTTGGAATTGTCAGGATGCTGTATTTTAGCCTGATTCGCGATACGGTGAGCAGATGACAGAACGATTGACCGTCAACAGAGCATTGCAGGCCGTTCGCGAGTCGGACGATGGGCTTTACGGGGTACTGCTCGAGAACGGCAGCATGGAGCTCGGATACTACAAGCCCACTGGCATCGACGAGCAATCTCCGCACGATCAGGACGAAATCTACATCGTTCAATCCGGGCACGGCACGTTTGTCTGCGGCGATCAGAGCATCCCGTTTCAACCTGGCGACGCGCTATTCGTCGCAGCCGGCGTCGACCATCGTTTCACCGATTTCAGCGATGACTTCGCGGCCTGGGTCGTGTTCTACGGACCGCCCGGGGGAGAATCGTGAGGCTCATCGCCGCGTGAAGTGGCAATCGGCGTTATTGCTTTTTCTTGGCCTCGGCGTGATTGTCGCGGTCGCTATGACTGATCCGGTCCCGCAGGATCTTCTCTATCACGTGTTTGCCGACCAGCGAACTATGGCCGGGGTTCCGAATTTCTATAACGTGATATCGAATCTGCCATTTCTGCTTATCGGCATTGTGGGCTTGCGAAGCATTGCCACTCACAGTGAGGTGGTGACACCCGCTACCAGGCTCGCGTGGATGATTTTCTTTTTCGGCATTGCGCTGACCGCATTCGGCTCCGGATATTTTCACCTGCAGCCCAACAACGACACGCTGGTCTGGGATCGATTGCCGATGACGATTAGCTTCATGAGCCTCGTATCGATCATCGTATCGGAGTACTTCTCACCAAGACTCGGACGGCAAATGCTCATTCCCCTGTTGCTGATCGGCGCAGCTAGCGTCGCGTATTGGGCCTACACGGGGTCGCAGGGAGCGGGCGATCTGCGACCCTATGCAATTGTTCAGTTCCTTCCTATGCTGTTGATTCCTTTAATTATTATCCTCTACGGTGAGCGCAGCGACCTTGCAAAATACCTTTGGTGGGTGATCGGTTTCTACGCTGCAGCCAAGGTCGCCGAGCAGCTCGACGATAATTTGTTTGCTGTCGGCGGTGCCCTTAGCGGTCATTCCGTGAAGCACCTGCTGGCGTCGCTGGCGCCGGCCAGCCTGCTGTACGGGCTGATGCAGAGACGTGGGCGATGCTGAGTATTTGGGCAGCGTGGCGAACAAATTCAGGTATCGGTTTACCGCGGTAGAATCGCAAGGAGTGCAGGGTTAACATGCGTCCGCCGGTAAGCTCCGGTTTCAAACTTGACTGAGGTATGAGATGACGAATGCAAAAAGAATTGACGGAAAAGCCAAAGCGGCGAAACTCGCCGAGTCGATAAGCGAGGCTTCGGCGTCGCTGCTCGAAGAACACGGCATCAAGCCCGGACTGGCCGTTGTGATCATCGGCGAAGACCCGGCAAGCCAGGTCTATGTACGCAACAAAAAGCGGACGGCCGAATCCTGCGGTTTCCATTCAGTTCAGCATACTGTCGCTGAAGATGTGTCGCAGTCGGACGTGTTGAAGCTGATCGACGAGCTCAATAACGATGACGCCATTCACGGCATACTGGTGCAACTGCCATTGCCCGACCACCTGGATGAACAGGTCATCACCCAGGCAATCAAACCGTCCAAAGACGTCGATGGATTTCACTTCGTCAATATCGGCAAGCTAACAGCCGGCCACACAGCCGATGCATTCATACCCTGCACACCCGCGGGCTGCATGCTGATGATCGAAGACGAACTTGGTAGCGACTTGTCCGGCAAGAGCGCCGTCGTGATCGGACGTTCGAACATCGTCGGGAAGCCGATGGCTTCTTTGCTGTTGCAGGCCAACGCAACAGTAACCATCACGCATAGTCGCACCAAAGACCTGCCAAAAGTCGTTGCCGGCGCTGACATCATCGTTGCCGCAGTTGGGCGACCTGACATGGTCAAGGCCGACTGGATCAAGCCTGGTGCAGTCATCATCGATGTCGGCATAAACCGTGTCGAGAAGGTCGTTGATGGGGAAACCAAAATGGGCCTGACAGGGGATGTCGACTATGCTGAAGCCTGCACGGTCGCCGCAGCTGTTACGCCGGTTCCGGGCGGTGTTGGCCCGATGACGATTACGATGCTGATGGCAAACACGCTCCGTTCAGCCCGATTGTCTGCAGGACTCGCGGGCTAAGCGACGCATCATGTTGCCGGATAACGCCGAGGACTTTCGCACTATCTGGCTCTGTGCGGAAGACGATTCTGTCGTACAGATCATCGACCAGCGACTGCTGCCGCACGACTATCGCATTCATGACCTTCGAACCTGGCAAGACGGTGTCGAAGCGATTGCCGACATGTACGTGCGCGGTGCGCCACTCATTGGAGCGACAGCCGCCTGGAGTTTGTACCTCGCATCCCTTCGCTCCGGTAATGACCAGAGCGAGATCAACACCGCGGCCAGTGCACTACTCGACTCGCGGCCCACTGCGGTCAACCTGCGTTGGGCTGTCCAACGCGTTATGAAGCGCTTGCTATCGGCGGGTACACCTAACGATTTGACCGCATTGGCCAGGAAAGAAGCCGAGGATATCTGCGACGAAGACGTCGAGATCAGTCGCGGCATCGGCGATCACGGCTTGAAGCTGATCGAAACGATTGCCGAGAAGAAAAATGGCGAAGCCGTTAACGTGCTTACTCATTGCAACGCCGGTTCGCTGGCGACAATCAATTGGGGCACAGCGACAGCGCCAATCTACTTCGCGCATCGCTTAGGGCTCAATGTGCATGTCTGGGTGGATGAAACCCGACCGAGAAACCAGGGTTCGCAGCTTACCGCCTGGGAACTGGCTGCCAACAAAGTCCCACATACTTTGATTGTCGACAACGCTGGCGGACACCTGATGCAACACGGCATGGTCGACCTCGTCATTACAGGTACTGACCGGACGACTCGTTGTGGCGATGTCGCCAACAAGATCGGAACCTACCTCAAGGCCCTGGCAGCACATGACAACGGGATTCCTTTTTACGTCGCGCTGCCGTCGACTACCATTGACTGGAATAGTCGCGACGGCATTGCCGAAATCCCCATCGAGGAGCGAGATCCTTCCGAAGTCACCGATGTCTATGGCGTCAGTAACGGCGAGACGACGCATGTTCGGACCGTTGCACCCGGAACAGCGGTGAGCAATTTCGCGTTCGATGTAACGCCCGCAAGACTGGTGACAGGGCTCATTACCGAGCGGGGCGTCTCATCGGCCAGCGAAGAGGGTTTACTCGCCCTGTTTCCGGAACAGCGTGATGCTTGATGAAGGCTATATCAAGTACCAGAGTCGCTGGTCAGAAGCTCCTGCTCCCGACCCCGCTGCCGCGCTTCTTCTTGACGAGTGGCGCAAACCGTTGTTCGAAGCCGGCCTTGTCGGACACTACGAAGACATCGGGATAGGTTTCGGCAACATCAGCATCCGCTCGAAAGAGCCACGACAGTTTCTGATTACGGGAACACAAACTGGTCATATTGCTGCCACGACAGAGCAGCATTATTCCCTGGTTACCGACTATGATATTAAGCGCAACGAAGTGCATTGCTCGGGCCCGGTACAGGCTTCCTCGGAAGCGATGACCCACGCAGCGATCTACGAACTCGACCCGTCAATTGCTGCGATAGTCCATGTGCACAGCAAAGCGCTGTGGGACGCGCATCTCGACAAATTGCCGACGACAAGTGCGGATGTCGCTTACGGTACGCCGGAGATGGCAAGAGAATTCCGACGCCTCTATACCGATACGATATTCGGTTCAGAGGGTATCGCTGTGATGGGCGGCCACGAGGAGGGCCTCATCGCCTTCGGTGAGTCACTCGAGACAGCAGCGGAAAAAATTCTCGCGCTAAGCCTCTAAGACGGATTGTCCGCCTGTTTGACATCCTGATCGGCATCATCCTCCGCCTCAGCTGGTTCGAGGGAGAAGATGAAGGTCCGGCAAGACTTGATGGCCTGCAAGGGTTCATCTTTCCCGATCGGCCGGAAACTTGACGCTCTGACTGCCTTGATCGATGGCTTTTCGAAAGCACGGTGCGTGCTGGTTCGGACCCCGATTCGGCGAGTCTGACCCTCTCTGGTCACCTCAAAGCAAACCTGCACCTCACCCTCTATTCGATCGCGTCGGGCCTTACGCGGATATTCGGGCGCGACCGTGTGCGCAGGAATACGATCTGTACTGCCGTCAATGACATACGCGACCACGGGCGGCTCGTCCACAGCGAACGCCGAAGCGATGAAAATAAACGTTCCCGCAAACAGGCAACGTCGCCTCATTCGGGATCTTCGTTCGGCGACGATGAGGGATTGCGCCGGTCATCAATGACGATTCTCTCGTCGACCGGTTCGACGGTATCGAGGAATATGCCTTTCACTTCCTTTAGCTTTTCGGAGCGAGGATTGAGTTCCTGTCCTTTTTTGATATCGGCTTCGGACTCTTCGAAACGCTCGAGGGCAATATAGACCAGCGCCCGGTTATTGTAGCTGCGCCAGTGGTTCGGATCGCGCTCAAGCACCCAGTTGCAATGCTCGAGTGCCGTCTCGGGCTGATCGAGCATCATGAATCCAGCGCACAAATTCGAATGAGCGACCTTTTCCTCGCGCGAGCCATGCGCAATCGCAAGCCCTTTCAGGGTGAGCGGTACGCCCTCCAGCGCATTATTGGCCAGAAGCGCGTTGGCGCCCTCGTAGAGATAGACGTTACTCGGACCGATGACCGTTTTTGTTTCCAGGTCCTCGTCCGCATACACCTGCACCACCGCAAGAAACATCATTGCAAGTAGCGTCAGATTCTTGCTCACCTCTTAACCTCTGTGATCCAGGTGTTTTGCGAAAAAGCCGGTGGTTCTTGACCAGGATAATTCCGCCGCATCCTCGTCGTATCGAGGCGTGGTGTCGTTGTGGAACCCGTGGTTTGCATCGGCATATTCGTACGCGAGATAGGACACGTCGGCCGCCTTCAGGGCCTTCTCAAAATCCGGCCAGCTCGCGTTCACTCTTTCATCAAGTTCACCGTGATGCAGCATCAGTGGCGCATTGATAGACGCCGCTTCAGACGGCTCCGGATGCCGTCCATAATACGCGACGGCCGCAGCCAGTTCAGGAGCACGAATAGCCATCCTCAGTGACATGCTGCCACCGAAGCAAAAACCAACGGTGCCGACCTTTCCTGTGCAGTCCGGGTGGTTCCTGACGAATTCGACGGCCGCCAGAAAATCCTCAACCATCTCATCCCTGTCACGTTCGCGTTGCATCACCCGACCTTCATCGTCGTTTCCCGGATAACCGCCGAGCGGCGTCAGCGCATCCGGCGCGAACGCAATAAAGCCAGCCACCGCGAGGCGACGAGCAACATCTTCAATGTAAGGATTCAGGCCACGATTTTCATGAATCACAACGACCGCCGGAAGTTTGTGCTCGATTACGGCCGGCCTGACGTAATAAGCATTCATGACGCCGGCGCCCTTGGGCGATGCGTATTTCTTGTAGGTCGCAATGATCGACTTGTCGTCGGGAGCTACCTGCTCTGCAAGAGCATAGTCGGGGCTCAGGCTGGCGAGAATAGCGGCCGCTGCAGTCGCCGAGGCCGTGATTTTCGCGGTCCCGTCAAGAAACTGCCGGCGGCTGATCTGGCCGTGCACATAACCGTCGAACAGGCGCATGACACGACGGTCGATCTTCTCCTTACTGGCCACTGATGTAATGCTCGAGGTGTTCGATCTCCTCCTGCTGATCGGTAATGATCGCCTGAACCAGATCACCGATCGAAATCAAACCGATAACTTTGTCATCGTCAACGACAGGCAAGTGCCGGATTTTCCGGTCCGTCATCACGGACATGCAGTGATTAACTGTGTCCGCCGAGGTCGCCGTATATACCTTGGCGGTCATGATTTCGCCGACCGCGGTTGATTTGGAAGATCGCCCTTTGACTATTACCTTTCGCGCATAGTCTCTCTCCGTCACAATGCCCTGGAGCTCGTCGCCCTGCATGACCAGCAGCGACCCTACCGCTCTTTCCGCCATGGTTTTGATCGCATCGAGAACCGATGCGTCAGCCGTTACCGAGATTATCTCCCGGCCTTTCGAGTCGAGCAGATGCTGTACCAGTTTCATACTGCCTCCCTTTATATGCGCCCGGTTTTTGGGCACTTTTATAGAGGGATACTAGCATTTATGGGCGATCAGGTTTCCTGATCTACTTTGCCTCGGACATCGGTGATCGTCAGGCTGCCACTGCCGTCATCAATAATGATCACGTCTTTTTCGACATCGGAAATCCTGATGCTACCGGAGCCATCGTCGACAGTGACCGATCCCTTGACGTGATCGACGCTGATACTGCCAGAGCCGTCGACGATCGATACGTCTCCCGACGCATCGTCGACATCGATCGAACCCGAGCCGTCGTCTATCTTCAGGCTGGCAACGTTCCTGACGTCGATAGAGCCTGACCCGTCGTCAATCGTGACGTCGCCTGCAACGTCAATTACGTCGAGCGAACCAGAACCGTCATCGATATTCACGGACAGACCCTGCGGGACGCTGACCTCAAGAACGATATGCGCGTCGCTGCCAAACCCCATGAAACTGCCGTCAAACCAGGCGTGGAGCTGTGCCTCGCTACCTTTTTGATCAAGCGTCAGAGTCATCTTCTTCTCGATAACTTTGAGCGCGTCATCTTCGTCAGCGTTGGGGACGACAATGGTCGCCTTAACGGAGATCTTGTCGAGCCCGCTCACACCCGTCACATCCATGCTGCCGGCGCCCGCCTTGATCGAAAGATGCGAAATACCGTCAACGTCCAGATCCATATCGCGGACCTCTTCGTAATCCGACCAACCTGCCTGAGCGATGCTCACTGCAAACATCGCGATCACAATAAAACTGCGCATTAGTATCCCCTGTCTTGATTTTTGGCGTCTTTGATACCGATTTAGACGCTTGTCAGGCCGATTTGGTTGCAAGCGGCGCCTAATCATTATCCTCGATCTCGAAGCGCTCGAGTCGTCTTTCAAGCTCGGCCTCGGAATACCACTGGCCGCGCAGCATAACACCATGAATTCTTTTACTATTTTGAATATCTACCAGGGGATTGGCGTCGAGCAGAACCAGGTCCGCGTCTTTTCCTTCCGCGATAACCCCACCATTCGACGCCAGAAATTCGGCGACGGCCACAGTACCCGTTCGGATCGCCTCATAGGGGCTGAGACCCGCAGCAACCAGGGTGGCCAACTCACGGTGTGCCGAGAAACCTGGCACATTAAACGTCTGAGGCGCGTCTGACCCAAGCAATAGCCCGGCTCCTGCGTTGTGCAGTTCGAGGATCAAGCGGCGGCGGAGCGAGATCGCCAGCGCCGCCGTCTCGGCACTGAAGCCTCGTTCGCTAAGGGTCGATTCCTTACTGGCGATCCAGGCGGCCAGGGTTTCGGCAGGAACGTAACGCATCTCGGGACGTTCCTTTAGTTCGATCATTGGCGTGTCGTCGATCATCTGCTCGATCAGCACCTCAGTCGGAACGTTCCATGTTCGTGCGTCTTTGGTCGCTGCAACAATCCCGGGAATCCCGTCGGTGTTCAGTGTGCTCGCCAGCATTACATCAAAGAATCCACCGTAGCCTCCTGTGCCGACTTCGGAAACAGGCAGTAAAGCCGCGAAGTACCCGTCGAGATGGTCGATCGTCGCCATCTGCATATCCAATGCCCGGCTGACACCAGATGCGACGGGCACATGCCCGGCGTACGGCATAGCAATCTCATTCGCCGTATTCGCGAGCGCAACAAACTCGGCGTTGCTGAGTCCGGGATGGACCTTGATGAAATCGTAGCCAGCGGCTTTTTGCTCACGAACCTGTCGCTCTGCATCCGCGACACCGGATACGGACCTGCCGTTCAGTGACGGGCCTGAAGTGACAAGCCGTGGACCCCAAACCTTACCGCTCGCGAATTGTTCACGCAGCGCCAGGTGACTCGGCTGGCCCAGCATGCCGCGAATAGTGGTAATCCCGTTGGCAATGAACAATGTCGACAGGCGCTCCACCTGCAAAGCATCGGTGCTGGTCACATGCGCGTGCATTTCGGCCAGGCCCGGGATCAGAAACCGATCCGTCCCATCGATAATCGCCGCCCCTTCCGGAACCGGTATCGTATCGACATGACCGATCTTCGCAATCTTGTCATCAACAACGACGACGGATTGCTGCGCAATCACGATTTCGCTGCTCATCGGTATAACGTTGACGTTGACAATGACTGTCGTAGCAGCAAGACCACTACTGCTCACAAATAGCCCTAAAACGACAGGCGCCAGGACCTTCAGGAGTGTGTGTTTCATAAAATCATCCGAACCACTTTTCGGTTTTGGCTTCCGCCATACACTAGACATTGCCACTTTTGACCTGCTCCAGAACTTCATCACTGATGTTGCCGCCGCAAATCACGACAACGGCATTCTTGCCCGCAATTTCGTCCTGACGTTCGATCATTGCCGCGATGGCTACCCCCGCAGCACCCTCAATTGTATGGCCTTCATCATTCATATAACGGCGCATCGCCTCTGCTATAGCTGGCTCGTCCACGCTGACCCAGTCATCGACAATCGCTTCGTTCAGTGGAAACGTAATCGAACCGGCTTCAATCCCTCCGGCCGTACCATCTGACAAGGTGCGACCGCTTTCAAGATCAAGGATTTCGCCGGCTTCGACAGAACGCATCATCACTGCAGATTGACTCGGCTGGCAGCCGTAAATCCGGATATTCGGGTTATGAGTCTTGAGCACGGCACCAACGCCGGCGATCAGGCCACCACCGCCGACAGCAATAAATACGACATCGACGTCCGGCAACTGTTCAAGAATTTCGATGCCGCAGGTCCCCTGCCCCGCGACGACTTCATTATCGTTATAAGGTGAGAGGTACGGCATTTCGTTTTGCTCAGCAAACTCGCGCGCATGCTGTTCGGTATCCAAACCATCCGTTCCAAAAAGCCGCACATCCCCGCCGTAGCCCTTGATCTTGTCGACCTTGGCTTTCGATGTCTGTTCCGGAACAAAAATCACACCCTTTACGCCAAGCTTTTGCATTGCGCAGGCAGTCGCTGCACCGTGGTTTCCGCTTGAGGCAGTGACGCAGCCCTTCGCCCGATCTTCTTCGCTCAGAGTCATGAGGCGATTCGTCGCACCGCGCAGTTTGAATGACCCGGTTGTCTGGAGGTTTTCCAGCTTGAACCAGACATTCGCGGCCAACGCTTCACTGAAAGCATCAGACCTGATCAGGTCGGTTCGTTCGACTTGACCGGCAACTCTTGCAGCAGCTTTGGCCGCCGCGGCTGCGGTAGTACTTATAATTTCCATCATGAATTCTGACTCGCAATAGGGTGACGATCAACGCTTTAAGTGCAGATATTAAGACTTGCTAGTTTTCGATGCGATAGTTGAGATCAAAGCCCGACTCTTTATCGCCCGACGATGCCTTAATGCCGATTTTCTTAGTCAAATCGTAGCGGGCACTAACGATGTTCTCCCGGTCGAAAATGCCAACACCGTAACTGACAAACAATCGTGGCGCGATGTAAGTCCCGAAGTCTATGGCACCGACGCCCTGCTCGTAGTCGAAATCACTGCCCGTAACCAGCAGTGTCAACGCGCGTTCCTCGGTGGTTGCAGGATAAGTGTACGGGTCAATTGTCGGGCGGCTCGGCACCCCGCTCACCAGGATGCCAGCCTTTTTGACCTGGGAGTTTCCGAAGATCTCTCTTTCAGCCCTGATACGCAAGTAAGGCTGACTGGCCGGCGCGTTCGCATATCGAATACTGCCCTCGGCAATGTCCAAAACCTGGCCAAACGCTTTTACGCTACCGGACAAGTCGTAGCGACCGTCAACGATCGGCATTGAGTCACCGTGCCATGCGAACTCCGCGCCGCCCGACAGCTTGGCTCTGGCGATATCGAGAACGATATCAACATCACTCCCAAGATCGACTCTCAAGCTACCACCAAACTGAATGTCACCATCTTCTTCGAGCACTATCTTTGTCTCCGGCAGCTGACCGGCGAGAATGACAACGTCAGCGCTTTCGGTGGCGATATTCGTAATCAGATTTTTTGGCGTGATGAGCGCTGTGGGGATAAGGAGAGCGCCGTTTATGTCCAGGGTGCGTTTGCTATAGGCAATCTCGATGTCGGGATCAACGCTCAAACGAATATCAGGGAGGTTCACCAGCTGTAATGCTTTACCGCGAATCTTGAATCGCAGCCCCGGTCCCTCTGTGTCCCTATAGTCGGCGCTCGAAATAATTTCGCCCTGACCGTCCCCAACCCGAAAATCCCCAGCCAACTCGATAGCCCTGTTCTCAATCAATTCCGCGCGCAAATTGATGTTGTCGACTTTCAAGCCAGTAGGCCGATAACTCGCCGCACCGTCTTTAAGCGTCGCAGATCCTGTCAGCAACGGATTCGAAATCGTCCCGGAGAAATTCAGGTTCGCCTGCAAATCACCGCTCGGCGAGGTCACCAAATCCGTAAAGAGTGCAAGCAAACCAATATCCGTCAGTACCAGCCTGACATGTCCATCAATGTCGCTGCTGCTTATATCACTTAGCTCAAGAATCTTGAATTCGGCATCGAGGCCGCCGACACCCGGGATGGGTACCGAGGCTTTGCCAGACAACAAGTCACCGCCTGTGATTTCAAAATTCAGTTGGCCCGTGCCGGTCTGAACGGCAAGAGTCGGCTGCTTTATACTTGAAATAGTGCCGGAAGATAATTCGAGTTCTCCTCTTCCTGTCGCTCCCGAGTCCGCCCCCCCCGACCAAACCACCAATCCGCTGATGTGTTGATCAAAGTTTGCCTCGGTATCGACCAGTTGCTCAATGAGAGCCAATGGCACGCTTGCCATCTCCGCGCGAAGGTCGATGCGACCATCTGAACGTCGATGACCGTCGACACACAGCCGCGACGAAACATCGTCAGCAAGGCAGAGGCTCGTCACCGCCAAATCGGTCGCAGACAATTCCACCGCAGCGGGATACGCCATGCTGAGCCTGTGCTCATTCTCAAGTTCAATCGAAAACGACGAAACGCTGCCGCGCCAGGGAGACCGGGGCGCCAGAGACCAGTCATCAAAAGCCCCATCCAGGGTGAGACTGATTTTTGAGGCCCGGTTGATTCCCGTCAGTGCGAATAGCTGCTGCTGTTCGCGAATCGAGGCGTTGAGTTGGATATCACTAACGTTCTGCCCCTGAATCGCCAGGTCGTCAATATGCAGGGTAAACCCGGCGAATTCATCGGCGGCGCGATCATCGGTCAAGTGGATCCCTGAAGCCTGCACGTCGCCAACCTGAATCTTCGGGCTTGTCAGGTCGAGTGATACGAATTCGCTGCCCTCAACGCGCGACAATCGACCGGCGGCCTCAACTTCCCCTGTTATATCCTGCACGTAGGAGCCGATATCAACGCCGGCTCTGAACGTCAGGCCTTCCGGAGTATCTGCCGATCCATCAAGGAAGATCACCGAGTCGCCATGGGAAATCGACAAGTTGTCGGCGAAGACAATTTCGTCAGACAAGCTCAAAGACCCGTCCGCTTTCAGCACATCGGCGCGAATGCGTCCGTCGATTCCCTGCAAGGTCATGTCAATTGCCAGCGGACTTAGCGTACCGCTGGCTGTCGCCTTGCCCGAAACCTCTCCGGGCCACTCGGGTGCGAGGGCTGCCGTACGCAGGTTTTCGAATTCTACATTCAGAGACCAGGCCTGATCGTCTCGCCACGAGTACGTGACCTCACCGGCCAGTTGGGCACCAAACACATAACCTTCCGTTATGGCCAGTGCGAGCTGGCCCCTGTCACCGCCGCCGTTGATCTCAAAACGCCCGTCCGGCATCTCTTTTGTTGCGAGCGCAATACTGCCATTGACACGCCAGTCATCGAGATCACCATCGATAGCAATGCTGCCGTCCGCGCTTCGTGCCAAAGGCTCTGGCGAATCGAGAGGCCACTGTATATTTTGCCAGCTGAGATCCGCGGAAACTTTTTCCGATGCGCGGTCGAAATTCCCGTCGAGCTGCAGGCTTATGTCCGAGTTGCTGATTGCCAGATGCGTGTCTGACAAACGAACATACTCTGGCGAAGCATCGAAACTGAGTGACCCACTGACCGATTTCGATGCCGGCCACTCGCCAGTCAGCGTCGCAGGGTCGAAACGTTCGACCGCTATGTTTCCACTGGCACGGAGCCCGCCGATCCAGTTGACGTCTGCCGAGGCTTCCGCTTCGATCGTGTCCCCTGTCAATCTCAGGTTGCGAAGCGCAGCAGAACGTCCGTCGCTCGAAAAATCACTCTGTATCGTGATTGCCTGGTAGATGGCGTTTATCGCCAGATCAATCGACTGCTCTGGGACAAGCTCAACACTTCCCTCCGCCGTTAGCGAGTCTTCGCCGCTGACCGCGTAAAATTGTCGAATCCTTATGTTGTCATGCCAGAAAACAGAGCCGCCAACGCGGTCGATTGAGAGCGGCTCGCCTGCCCCTGTCGAAACGACGATATCGTCCACCTGCAGGTCGGCGATATCGAGTTGCAGCGGCAAAGACAGGCCGCTTAATATCGACTCCAGATCCAGTTCACCGTCGGACTCGGCGTTGCCTGTACTGATGGCCAGATCTCGCAATTGAACACCTTCGGCTTTTATCCCCAGAGGGATCAGGTCGACATCGATGGACGCTCGAAACGACTCGAGGAACAGTTCGTCGGCACCCAAAGACAAGTGCAAGTCTTTGATCTCAAAGCCGCTTGCGAAATCGCCGCCCGACATCTCGCCACTCAATTCACCGCCCATTGCAGATTCGAGTTGATGCCATGCCCACGCCGCGCCGGCCTCGGTGTGCAAGAGCCAAGACCAGGTCGCCCCTGCGCCGATCAGTATGACGAACAGAGCAACCAGCGTTCCACGAACCAGACGTTTCAGCCAGATCACAAAAGCGGCGTCCCGATTGTGAAATGAATCCGCCAGGGCTTGTCGATCGAATCTATGGCCTGAGCAACATCGAAGCGAATCGGTCCGGCGATTGAATACCAGCGGAGCCCAGCTCCGATGCCCGTCTTGAGTTCGGGGCTCGACCAGTCGTTGAAGGCATTGCCAATATCAACAAACAATGCCGCCGACCAGTTGTCCAGAAACTTCATCTCAATTTCCGCGCTGCCGGTGAGAATGCTGTTTGAGCCGATATTGTTATTGCTAAGCTCTTCAAATGCGTAACCGCGAACGCTGCTGCCACCACCCGCCTTGAATCGATAAAAGTGGGGTAAGTCGGTCACGGACAGAGGAGCTGATTCACCATCGATACCAAGCTCGTACTCGAACACTTTCGCATCGGTATACCCGGCTTCGGCACGGACAAGCAGCTTCCAGCGATCGCCCAGGAGATAACTGCGGCGGGTCGATACGTAGGCTTGAACAAAGTTTCGATCCGAGCCGAAGAATTTTCCAGATGCGAAAATCCAGGCTCTGTCTCTGAAACCATCGGTTTCCCAGGCCCTGCCGTAGACGGCGGCCAAATCGTAGTCGAACCCGACTGACAGGGCTTTGGTCGTTCCTCCGAATAACTCAATGCTCTCCTGTCCGCTCAATAAATTCTGCGGATCAGGCAAGGCCGGAACAGGCGCGAATTCGTCGCTCGAGTTCAAGGCCTGCACAAACAAGGTTTCGAGTGCCTGCTGCTCGCCGGACCTGAAATTCCGCACCTTCAGACGACCCATGCGGAGGTGGCTTTCGTCGACCGAACCACGAGCAATGCGAACAAAATCATCACCTGGCGATAGCCGGATATCGAAGTCCAGGTTCTCATGTTTCAGGATCAGGTCAGCTGTCCAAAATTGGCGCCCACGATGTCGGCGCGGTATCCGGTAGGTTCCGCGCAGAGAATATTCTTGATTGTATTCCTGCCAGCCGGCACCTATATCGAGCCGGTCTCCGTAACTCGACACCGGATGCCGACTCCATTGCGCCTGTACTCGCGCGCTGGTATCCGTACCGTATCCGATGGACCCCTGATAGATGTTGCGAGTAGCCGTTTCCAGTCGAAGCTTGAGATCGACGGCCGGCGGCTCCTGATCAGGGCGCAGGTGTTCCTCGACGATCACGTCGGTGAAGTAGCCTGTTTGTCGTAGATCGACACGAAACTTGTCCATCAGTATCGCGCTATAAGGGTCACCTGTTTGAAAGCGCGGGATCGCCTCAACGATGCCCGGCCTCAGAACGTGTTCACCGTAGTCGATGTCGCCAAACGAGAATCGCCTGCCGGTGTCCAGCGTGAGCACCAGGTTCGCCTGATTTTTTTCAAGATCAAGTTCAACCCGCCGCTCGGTGTAAGCTGCTGCCAAATAGCCAATTTCCGAAAGTTCTTCGAGCGCGTGCAGCTTCCTTTCTTCCCAAATGAGCTGGTTCAACACCTGCCCGTGGGTCAGCGGCCATGAATCTCGCCACGCCTTCAACACGGGCCGATCCTCGCCTTCACCGATGATTTTAATACTGACCCGATCGACCAGAACCGGGGGACCAGGAACAACCTTGAGCTGGACCGTCACACCGCTTTCGCCAATCGCAGCGACGCGCCCCTCTACTACCGCTTGATAGTATCCATAAGGACGCAGAGCAATTTTCGTCTTCGATATCGCGTCAGCCACGATTTTGTCGTAGTTTTTTTTCGAGACATCAGATTCCTGTCTAATCGAAAAGGCGCGAACGCTGCCGAGAACATTGGCCAGCAGCGGATCCGATATTCCGCTCACCTCGTAGTTCACATCGGCGGCGCCAGCGCCGCCAGAAATAGCGAAAAACATCGCCACCAGCAAGGTGCGAGCCGAATAAAGAGAAAACCTGCTTGTAGTCATAGTACGATTTGCCGCCGCCTGCCATCACACGGCCTGTTCAACAATTGAACGTCTGAGGATGCACGCCATCCACCATCATAACGCAATCCTCGCCGGCAATAACCTATCTGTGTAAGGCAAAACTCATGCAGCTGACCAGCCTCTTTCGGCATTCAAGAACCACCTGTGGAATTTCAGTTAACAATAAGCCTGCGTTCGAAAATATTTTTGCGTTAGCGCCATCGGTTGTGCAAGCATTGGCGTTCAATTGAAAAGGGCACAGCTGCCGAAAGTCAGCGTCGCAAAGCCACCGGTCTACGGGTTGAACCTAAGACAGCGGAGTTACCAATATGAAGTCACAGGGATTACGTGACAGGCGCGCGTTCACTCGCAAATCTGTACATGACGCTACATCTGCACCAAGCAATCCGGATCGTTTGACTCGCTGCCTTGATGGTAGTTCGAATTTCGCTGTGCCAATCCGGCCGAAAGGCGCCGGCACATCGTCCACGGATTGCAATTCCGCCTCATCCGGAACATCTATCGACACCACCGGTCTCGATCGAATAGTCCACATCGACAGTCAAAATCACACCGTCACCGCGGAAGCTGGCGTCCGACTGGGTGACCTCGTCGTCGCCCTTGCGATCGAGGGTCTCGAACTGATCGGCAACTTCGACCAAACGGAACGAACCCTGGGCGGCGCGATTTCCGCACCCTGTATGGGACCAGGAGTTGGCGGACAGGCATCATTGCTCTCAACTCAGGTTACGAGTATCAAAGCCGTGCTTGCGGACGGCAAGATGAAAACAATATCGAACAAGCAAGAGGATCTGCTGAGTGCGTTTCTACTCAGCTACGGAATGCTCGGTGTGCTGTATGAAATCACAATGAAAGTGCGTCCCATCAAAATATTTACTGCGAGTCATCGCTGCACTGACATCGATACTTTTTCTCATGTTGTCGATCGCCTTGCCATGGGCAATGTTGGCCTAAAATTTTACCTGTTGCCCTACAAGAACCAGGTCTATCTTGACCTGCGTCATCACGCAGCGAACGGCGGCAGCGCCAGCAAGTCAGCCTGGAAATTCAAGGATTGGGGTGAAAGCACTGCATTGCCGAATGTGCTCAGATCATTGAGCAAAGTTATTCCGTTCCCGGCGCTTCGCTATCAGTTGATTGATTCCATAACGGCCACCACACAGGGCCTCGTCAACTCCCGACTACTCAGAAACGGCAACAATGTTGCAGCAGGCGGGAGACACAGACGCAGGAAGCCAAGCCGCCTTTTGCGTTCTACCTGGTGTTTCCCGGCTTCAGATTTTTCAATCATCGCGAAAGCCTACGCACGTTTTTGCCGCGAAAAATTCGCACGTAACGCCTATCGCTGCGACATGCCCGCGGTGGGCTATCGCGTCGCGATGGACAATTCGGCTCTGCTGTCACCCTCTTTCGATGAGCCCCTCATCGCGCTGCAAACCATCTCCACACAAAGGCGTGGCTGGGACGATTTCGTTCTCGACCTCTCGGACTTCGCGGAAAACTGGGGCGGCACACCGATCTTCAATCAGACCCTCGCTACCCGCTCGGAATACGTCTCTCAAACCTACAACAGACGTATGGACTCCTTTAGGAGGATTCGGCGGCAGCTCGATCCGCACAATCGGCTGTTAAACCCTTACCTCGCCCGATATTTCCGGTAATTCAGCAAGGAACAGCGTCACTTAGCGCAGTTTGTCCATAACAGGCCGGACGAATTGTACGACGCGTCGCCCATATTGATTCGTAAACTATTGTTTTAAATGACGATTATTGAATCGATCGAAACCTGCGCGCCCAACCCTAGCTTTTATATATCGAACTGATAGTATACATCGCCCCGATATATATCGATCGAGAAAACCATGGACGTCAAAACAGTCTGCCTGGGAATGCTGACGGACGGAGCCGCTTCCGGCTACGACCTTAAAAAGCAGTTCGAATCATCATTCGCCCATTTCTTCGTCGCCGGATACGGCTCGATTTATCCAGCGCTATCGTCACTTGCCGAAGAAGGCCTTGTTTCCTGCGAGCGCATTCCGCAGGAAGGAAAACCCGATCGCAAGGTGTACGAGATCACGGATGATGGAAGAACGTTCTTGCTCAGGGCTTTGGAAAATCCGGCTCCCAGCCACAAGATTCGCTCTGAATTTCTCGCGACGATGTGTTTTGCACACCTGATGCCGAACGAGCATGTCCAGGTCGTACTGAACAAGCGCATTGAAGAATGCGAGTACTACTCGAAGATGATTTCCGATCTGCAAACGGAATGTATGGAGGGATGGCCACCCGGCATGTGTTTCGTCGCGGGTTTCGGCAAAGCGATGACTGAAGCGATGAAGACCTACGTAGAAGAAAACCGGCATCTTCTGGCCGATGGACAGCACGCGAGATCGGCGACCGGCTAGTCGCCCTGGTAAACAGACATACTGAGAAAATAATGGAACACGGCAATATCAATCGTTACAAGTCCTGGTTACTTTCCGGCGGCATTATTATCGCTGTCATTTTGTGGCTGTATTCAGGTCAGTTTGGCGACAACGAAGCCGCCGAAGCGCTTGCTCGAGAAAGCTCAGAGCCCGTCGTTACCAAAGGCGCGGTACGTGTTCGCACGCAGTCGGCCGAGCAGGTTCAGCGCACGATCATTGTGAACGGCAAGACGGCACCGGCACGGGTGGTCAGTCTCACCGCAGAGACTGACGGGCGAATTGAGTACCTCGGGGTCAAGCGCGGAGCCAGCGTTGAGAGTGGCACAATTTTAGTCCGTCTCGACAGGCGTGATCGCGAGGCCCGCCTCGCCCAGGCCAGAGCAACGGTCAAACAGCGTGAGGTTGAGTACGATGGCCGACTGAAGTTGCAGTCAGAAAGCTATGTATCTGAAGCACAACTGCAGGAAGCCGTCGCCCTTCTCGAGGCCGCCAGGGCAGAACTCACACGCGCCGAGCTTGATCTTGAATACATGAACATTCGGGCACCTTTTGGCGGGGCGCTGCAATCCCGCGCAGTCGAGGTTGGTGATTTCGTCAAGCGTGGTGATCCGATCGGCATGTACGTCGATAACCGGACCATTATTGTCTCCGCAAACCTGTCCGAGTTTGATGCGCAGTATGTCGATGTTGGCGACAAAGCCGAAGCCCGACTGGCAACCGGGGAAACTGTTCACGGCCTCGTTCGATACGTAGCGCCGGTAGCAGATGAGGCTACTCGGACGTTTGTTGTTGAACTTGAGATCGACAATTCGGCCGGTGAGCTGCGGATTGGCGGTACTGCAGAACTTCGCATTCCCGCCGAGGAAGTACTCGCCCATCGAATCTCACCGTCGTTATTGACTCTCGATGATGCTGGCAATGTCGGTGTGAAGATCGTCGATGATAGCGGAGCAGTTAAATTCGTTGTTGCCGACATAGCACTATCTTCGAACGAAGGAATCTGGATCGCTGGCCTGCCGCAGGACGCCACGATCATCACGGTTGGTCAGGGCTACGTCGAAGATGGCGCCATGGTTCGCGCTGTGCCCGAGGATGAGCCGAGGACGGCGGTTGCCATCAAGACGGGTGATGAGGCCGACGACTGATGAACCTTATCCAATCCGCAATGTCACGGTCCCGTACCGTGATCCTCTCTCTTCTGGTCGTCCTGACAGGCGGTCTCATAGCCTATAACACGATTCCGAAAGAGGCCGAACCGGATATCGAGATTCCGGTTATCTACGTCAGCATCGATCACGATGGAATTTCGCCGGAAGATGCGGAACGTTTGCTCGTGCGACCGATGGAACAGGAACTGCGTTCGATCGAAGGCATCAAGGAGATGACCGCTAACGCCTATGAAGGCGGTGCGAACGTGCAGCTTGAATTTGACGCGGGTGTGGATACTGACAAGGCATTGCAGGACGTACGTGAAAAAGTCGACATGGCCAAGGCGAAGCTGCCTGGTGAAACGGACGAGCCGACAGTCAACGAGGTCAAGATGTCGCGCTTCGACCCGATGCTCGTATTGAGTCTTGCCGGCAATATTCCGGAGCGGACGCTCACGCTTGTCGCCAAGGATCTGAAGGAAAAAATCGAAGGGCTGAGCGGTGTTCTTGAAGTGAACCTGGTCGGTACGAGAGAAGAGCTGATGGAGGTTGTCGTTGATCCGCTGGCAATGGAGAGCTACGGCCTCGATCAGGCACAGATCATTCAGTTTGTGAGCCGCAACAATCGGCTGGTCGCCGCTGGCGCATTGCATTCGGACGAGGGCCGCTTCCCGGTGAAGGTCCCCGGCGTGTTTGAAGACGCGAGCGACGTACTCAACCTGCCCATTAAAGCCGTCGGCGATCGCATTGTGCATTTCAAGGACATTGCTGAAGTCCGAAGAACCTATAAAGACGCGGAAAGCGTGGCCCGCCTGAACGGCAAACCGGCGATCGCGATCGAAGTGATCCAGCGATCGGGCGCTAATGTGATCGATACAATCGACGGCGTCAAAGCACTGATTGCAGAAGAGAAAAACTACTGGCCGGCCTCGATAGAAATCGTCGCGTCCAGAGACAAGTCAAAAGACGTCAACGACATGTTGTCGGAACTGCAGAACAGCGTTCTTTCCGCCGTGCTGCTGGTCTTCATTGTCATCATCGGAATCCTCGGTATTCGCTCTGCACTTCTGGTTGGTGTCGCTATTCCCGGCAGCTTCCTGATGGGAATACTCATCATTGGCTACTTCGGCGTGACGATTAACATGATGGTCCTGTTTGCACTCATCATGGCCGTTGGCATGCTGGTCGACGGCGCCATCGTTGTGACGGAGATGGCGGATCGCCGCATGGCAGAGGGTGACTCCCGTTACGACGCTTACTCGCGGGCGGCTATCCGAATGGCGTGGCCGATTATCGCATCCACCTGCACCACACTGGCCGCATTTGTACCGCTCGCGTTTTGGCCCGGGACTTCGGGCGAATTCATGAAGTACCTGCCGATTACGCTGATCGCTGTGCTGTCGGCATCTTTGATCATGGCGCTGCTCTTTGTCCCGACGCTGGGATCGATTTTTGGCAAGACAGGCGCGAATACGGAAGACTCCCGACGCAACCTGGCCGCGGCGGAAACAGGCGATCTGCACACGGTCACCGGTTTTACCGGCAGTTATATCCGATTCTTAAGAAAATCCTTGCAGCGACCGTGGTTGAGTGTTGCAGGCGTTACAGCGCTACTGATTTCCGTTTACGTAGCGTTCGGCGTATTTGGCAAAGGCATCGAGTACTTCCCGGATGTGGAGCAACCGTTCGGGATGGTGGACATTCGCGCACGCGGTGATCTGTCTACGACAGAAAAAGATGCGCTTGTTCGGCAGGTTGAAGAACGCGTTCTTGGTATGCCCGAGATTGAGTTTTTATATGCCAAGACCGGTAGCAGTGACCGGGGAGCCGAAGATCAAATTGGCACACTGACCCTGAACTACATCGAATGGAACAAGCGCCGAAAAGCCGACGAGATTCTTGAGGAAATCCGCGTCAACACGAGCGACCTCGTTGGAATTCAGATCGAACCGCGCAAGCCCGATGCGGGACCACCGATCGGTAAGCCCATTCGTATTGAGTTTTCATCACGTTTCCCGGATCTTTTGGAAAAATCAGTGGCCGACGTACGGGTCCTGCTGGAAACCAAGCCGGGCGTTATCAACATTGAGGACAGCCGTCCCCTGCCCGGCATCGAGTGGCAGATCAAGGTCGACCGAGCGCAAGCGGCACGATTTGGCGCGGACATTTCGCTGGTTGGCGCGATGGTTCAGCTTGTCACCAATGGCATCAAGATTGGCGAGTATCGTCCGAACGACAGCGACGATGAAATCGATATTCGGGTTCGCTATCCCGAGGGAAGTCGCAGCCTGGCGCAGATCGACGAACTCAGAATCCCTTCTGACAGGGGGCTTGTTCCGATCAGTACTTTCGTTGAACGAGTGCCGGCGCAAAAAGTCAGTGTCATTCGACGCATCAACATGCGGCGTACGATGTCAATCGACGCAGATGTCGGCGCCAATTACCTGGTCAATGACATCGTTGCCGAACTCAGAGCGGATATGCCCAACCTGAAAATCGACCCACGGGTCACCATGACTTTCGGTGGTAGCACCCAGGATCAGGAGGAAGATCAGGCGTTTCTTGCCCGGGCCATGTTAATGGCGCTCGCGATTATGGCGATCATTCTGGTGACACAGTTCAACAGCATTTATCAGGCCGGACTGATTCTGACTGCCGTCGTATTCTCGACCGGTGGTGTGCTTCTCGGCCATCTGTTCATGGGCAAACCCTTTGGTGTCATCATGAGCAGCGTCGGGGTGATCACGCTGGCAGGCATTGTCGTGAACAACAACATCGTATTTATTGATACCTACAATGTTCTCCGCGGTCGTGGTGAGATGGCTTTTGACGCCATCCTTCGCACCTGTGCCATTCGACTGCGCCCGGTGATGCTGACCACGGTTACGACGATTGTTGGTCTGATGCCCATGGTTTTGGGTGTGAACGTCAACCTGATCGAGCGAGATATATCTATCGGTGCGCCGAGCTCTCAGTGGTGGACCCAACTGGCCTCATCCGTTGCCGGAGGTCTCGCCTTCGCGACCGTTCTTACACTCCTTTTGACGCCCTGCCTGCTCATGATTCAGGCCAATGTCAGCGGGCGCGTGAGGCATCGTCGCGAACGCATCATGAGAGAAACCGCAAACCTCGCTACCTGATCCAAAAATATCGGGCCAAACCAGCGCAAAAAATCAATCCAAATCGGCATTTCGTGCATCTAATAGCTGAGTGAACCGAGAGGTCGCTTGAAGTAGAAAGCTAACTCATTGTTTTTATTAGCGATACATTTTGGATTGATAAATTGTGATTCGTGTATTGCGTTATAGCGAGCTAGTGTTATACTTCACTACAACACTAAACAAGGCAAGCTACGAATCATGAAGACTTTAAACCCGATTCCCGCCACTATTCTGACTCTCTCCCTGTCCAGCGCCCTGCTCTCTGGATGCGGCGTTGGCGAAGCCAGCGTTACAGAAAGCGACGCCGTTCAAGCCGCAACAGCTGTCGCGGTCGAGACAGCAATGCCATTGCGGTCCGATATCAGCGCGACCTACGCCGCCACGGCCTCAATTTCGTCGGACGCGGACGCACCCGTTACAGCGCGCGTCGCCGGAGAAATCGTTGAGCTGCTTGTTGAGGAAGGCGACAGAGTTGAAGCAGGACAAATACTCGCGCGCCTCGACGGCGAGCGGCTGCGACTCGAAATGCTGTCTGCTGCTGCCAACCTTGATCGCGCCAAGAAGGAATACAAGCGCAATACTGACCTGCATGAACGAGGGTTGATCAGCTCCGCGATGTTTGAGGGACTGAAATATGACCTGGAGTCGCTAACCGCCTCTTACGAACTCAAGCGCCTTAACTACGATTACTCCAATGTCCGGGCAACAATTTCCGGCGTTGTATCATCGCGCGACGTCAAGACGGGAGAAAACCTTAGCGCTGGCCAGGTCGCGTTTCGCATTACCGAGACATCAGAACTGGTCGCTCATCTGCAAATTCCTCAGGCCGAACTGGCGAAGTTCGCTGCGGGCCACAAAGCAACTGTCAAAGTAGCTTCCATGCCCAACAGTGACTTCGAAGCGACGATAATTCGCATTAGTCCCACTATCGACGCGCGCAACGGTACATTCCGCGCTACCGCGGCCATCGACAACAGCGACGGTTATCTCGCTCCTGGCATGTTTGGACGATTCACGATCGCCTATGAGAAACACTCGAATGCGCTCGTGATTCCGGCAAATGCACTGCTCGATGAAGATGAAGAAACAACGGTCTATGTCGTTCATGACAACGAAGTTGTTCGTCGCAACGTTGACGTCGGTATAGAAGAAGACGGGCGCGTCGAAATCCTGAACGGATTGCTCGACGACGACGAGGTGGTTGTGGTCGGGCATTCAGGCTTACGCGATGGCAGCAAAGTACTCGCCAGCGTGACTGACCTGGACCTGTTCACGGGCTGATCAATTTCTGCGGTGCTTGCTACCAGAAGATAGCAACCTGCAGGAACATAAGGGGATACCAAATGAAGCTATTTCGCATCGGCTTGACTGCGTTCGCGTGCGTTTTGCTGCTCATGGCCTGTCAACAAGGTGACGAGAGTGGCGACGAACAGGCCGACGAGGATGAAACGCCTCCAGTGCCGGTGGAAACCAGCGTGCCGGTTCGGGGTGACATAGTCGCAGTCTATACGGGCACGGCGCCGATCGAAGCATTTGCAGAAGCTGACGTAATCGCAAAAGTCGATGGCGAAGTTCGTGAACTGCACGTTGAAGAAGGCGACATGGTCGAAAAGGATCAGGTTCTTGCGACCCTCGACGGTGATCGCCTGCGCCTTGAGCTGAGTGAGTCGCAGGCGCGGCTCAGAAAATTGCAGCGGGACTACCAGCGCAATCAGGAGCTGCAGGAAAAGGGCCTGATCAGTGAGGGAGATTTCGAAAAGATTCAATACGATCTGGAAGCGCTTGAAGCATCTTTTAATCTCGCCAGCCTGGAACTCGATTACACGCAGATTCGCGCGCCAATAACGGGCGTCGTATCCGAACGCTATTTGAAACTGGGCAATACGATCAAGACCGGTGAGCCGGTTTTCCGGGTAACCAGCTTTGAACCACTGGTCGCATATATGCACGTGCCTGAACGAGAGTTTCGTCAGATCGCCGCCGGACAGCCGGTAAATATCGAAGTGGACGCGTTGACCGGATCGCATGTAGTCGCCACGGTTACCCGCGTCAGTCCCGTCGTTGATCCCGAAACAGGAACCTTCAAAATTACGATTGAGCTGGACGGCTTCTCACAGGGAATCAAACCGGGCATGTTTGGTCGCATGAGCATTATCTACGACAAACATGAAAACGTATTGCAAGTACCGCGCAGCGCGATTATTGAAACCGCGAGCGATACCTTCGTATTTGTTGTCGAAGACGATATTGGCATTCGCAAACCGGTTGAAATTGGCTTCAGCAGCAAAGGCATGGTCGAAATAGTCTCTGGTCTCAGCGACGGCGAGAATGTCATTATCGTTGGTCACGTCGGGCTGAAGAACGAAGCCAGTGTCGTTGTGGTCAACTCGACCGACGGGGATGCGGAATAATGCGCCGCCTCATTGAGATCGCAACGGAGCGACGCGTAACGATCATCATGATGATGACGGCCATCGTGTTGTTCGGCATGGTTTCATTGTCCCGACTGAATCTGAATCTGTTGCCGGATATTTCTTACCCGACACTAACCATTCGCGCTGAGTTGACCGGCGCGGCGCCGGTCGAAATAGAAAATCTCCTGACCAAACCAATCGAGGAAGCGGTCGGCGTCGTTCGAAATGTGCGGCTGGTTCGTTCCGTCTCTCGCTCCGGCCAGGCCGACGTGACCATTGAGTTTCTCTGGGGCACCGACATGGATCTCGCCGGCGTCGACATACGAGAAAAACTCGATGTTCTGTTCCTGCCGTTGGAGGCAAGTCGGCCTTTGCTACTTCGCTTCGACCCGTCATCGGAGCCCATCGTTCGACTCGGCCTGCTCTGCAAGCCTGAGTGGACTATTCCCGAGAGTACCGACGAGGACGGCGTCGTCACTCCGGCTGTAACAAAAACCGATCCTGAATGTGGCTCCGAAGCACGCCTGAAAGCGCTGCGACGCCTGGCAGAAGATCGCATCAAATCGGAACTTGAAGCCGAGGAAGGTACCGCCGCCGTCAAGGTCAGTGGCGGCCTCGAAGACGAAATTCAGATTCGAGTCGATCAGCAAAAACTCTCGCAACTCGGCATCAGTATCGGGCAAATCGCGGCTCGCATTCGCACCGAGAATGTGAATCTTTCAGGTGGCCGTCTGGAAGAAGGTAATCAGCGCTTCCTCGTCCGAACGCTAAACGAGTTTCAAAGTATTGACGAATTTCGGGACGCGATCGTGGCTTATGTCGCGGATCGACCCGTTTACCTGCGTGACGTCGCGACCGTGGAACAGGGCTACAAGGATCGCGAAGCGATAACGCGAGTAAAGGGCCAGGAATCGGTTGAGCTCGCTGTATACAAAGAAGGCGACGCAAACACGGTGCAGGTGGCGCAGCGCGTTGCGCGTCGCGTGGAATCTCTGCGTAGTTCACTGCCTGAGAATTTCGAGATCATCACCGTATACGACCAGTCGACCTTTATCTCATCGGCCGTTTCCGATGTTCGCCTGGCGGCAATCCTGGGTGGCCTGATCGCTATATTCGTACTGTACGGCTTCCTGCGGGATGCGCGCGCCACCACGATCGTCGGCATTGCGATCCCTGTTTCCGTTATCGGCACCTTCCTGTTGATGTACACGAACGGCATTTCGCTGAACATCATGTCTTTGGGCGGCATCGCGCTCGCCGTCGGCATGCTCGTCGATAACTCGATCGTTGTACTCGAGAATATTGTCCGCAAGAGGGAACAGGGCGAGGGCATTCTGGAAGCCGCACAAAACGGCACAAGCGAAGTCGGCTCGGCCGTCGTAGCAGCGACCCTCACCACGATAGCCGTATTCTTTCCGATGGTTTTCATCAGCGGAATCGCTGGTCAATTATTCAAAGATCAGGCGCTCACCGTCACGTTTGCATTGATCTTCTCGCTGATTGTCGCGCTGACACTGATACCGATGCTTGCGTCGCTTGGTGCAGGTAGCCGATACGACGACGGTGGTGACGGCCAGCCCGCCAACTGGTTCACGCGATCGGTTGCGTTTGTCGTTCGAATATTCGGTTTCATATTCTTCGTGATTGGCAAAGTCTTCTGGGCCTTGCTGTGGATTCCGACCTGGATTTTGCAGGCCTTCTACCGATCGGTTGCTGCTGTTTATCCGGCGATCCTGCGCTGGTCACTTCAGCATCGCTCCAGCGTAATCGTCATTTCATTGCTCTTATTCCTGTCGACCATGGCCCTGGTACCCAGACTCGGAACAGAGCTGATCCCGCAGTTTTCACAAGGGGAATTTACGGCCAATCTGAGGCTGCCGCCGGGAATGCCGCTTGCCGAAACAGATAAAGCGATTCAAGTTGCCCAACGAGTCGCCGCAGACATTGACGCCGTGGAACTTGATTATTCTGTCGCAGGTACGGGAAACAGACTGGACGCAAACCCGGTCGACGCGGGCGATAACAGCGGCGCTCTCAGCATTACGCTAAAGCAAGGGTCGACCCGGGAGGACGAAGACGAGACGATGGCGGCGATGCGCGCTGAGTTGACAAAACTTCCCGGCGTTCAGTACGAATTTACGCGGCCCTCATTGCTGTCGTTCGCAAGCCCTCTGCAAATCGAAATATCCGGATACGATCTCGCCAGTCTGGCACGCGTCAGTCAATCCGTTGTGCAGGCGATGTCCAGCTCCGATCGATACACAGACATCAAAACAACGATCGAAAGCGGCAACCCTGAAATCCAGATTATCTTTGATCAGGAAAGAGCAGCGAAGCTCGGTCTCGCCGTTCGCGACATAGCCAATGGCGTCGTGGCGAACGTTCGCGGTGAGTTGGCTACCCGGTACACATGGCGTGATAAGAAGATCGACGTGCTCGTACGCAGCGTCGACACGCGCAAATCCAGCATTGAGGAGATTCGCCAACTAATCGTCAACCCGACATCTGATCGTCCGGTAACTCTGGATGCCGTCGCCGAAGTAATCGTGTCCGAAGGACCATCGGAGATTCGCAGGGTGGCTCAGGATCGAGTGGCAATAGTCTCGGCGAATCTTGCCTACGGCGACCTCGGCGCCGCGGCGCTGGAGGCCAAAGCCATTGTCAGCAGGATACCGATGCCTGCCGGTATCACTGCCGTTGTCTCCGGGCAGAGTGAAGAAATGCAGAGCTCATTCGAGTCTATGCAGTTCGCGTTGGCGCTCGCGGTATTTCTCGTCTACCTCGTGATGGCATCGCAGTTTGAATCTTTGATTCACCCCTTTGTAATCCTCTTTACGATCCCGCTCGCATTGGTTGGCGCGATTCTGGCGCTGTTCATTACAGGCACGACAATCAATATTGTTGCGTTCATCGGCGTCATCATGCTCGCAGGAATCGTTGTGAATAACGCGATTGTTCTGGTTGACCTGATCAACCAGTTGCAGGACCAGGGCATGGAACGTATTGCGGCAATAATCGAAGCGGGTACCGCGCGCTTGAGACCGATCCTGATGACTTCGCTGACGACCACGCTCGGCTTGCTGCCTATGGCGATGGGCTTCGGCGAAGGCTCTGAGGTCAGGACCCCGATGGCTATCACTGTAATCGGCGGGCTAACGGTTTCAACACTGCTGACGCTTATCGTGATTCCTGTCGTCTACTCGCTAATGGACAGAAGATGAAACATACCGAAGTTGCCTTGCGGCGCCCGGTTACGACGATCGTAATATTCGTAGCCTTGTCCCTGATCGGATTGCTTGCTTCGAAGTTGCTGCCACTGGAGAAATTTCCGGACATAGAATTCCCCGGTATTTTTGTAATGGTCCCCTACAACGGCTCGACACCGGAAGAAGTCGAACGACTGATCACTCGCCCGGTCGAAGAGGCGCTCGCAACACTGTCCGGCGTTGAGGCCATGTATTCAACCTCCCGAGAAGACCAGGCAGAAATTTTTCTGCAGTTCGGTTGGGACCAGAGCATGGGCGCCAAGGGTATCGAGGCGCGGGCGAAGGTCGACAGCATTCGTCACTTGCTACCAAACGATGTTCGGCGAGTACTGGTGTTCACAGGCTCACTGGGTGATCAACCCGTCCTGCAGCTCAGAATCTCATCTGAGCGTGATTTGTCTAATAGCTACGAAATGATCGACCGCCTGCTCACCCGGCGTCTGGAGCGAATTGAGGGCGTCTCGAGAGTTGAATTGCAGGGTGTCGACCCGCGAGAGATCAGGATTCTGCTGAAACCGGATCAACTCGCCGCTCACGGGATAGATATCGTCGCGATTCGCGAACTGCTGATGAACAGCAATTTCGCCGTCAGCGCCGGCAGAATTACGGCGGCGGATCAGCGCTTCAGCGTTCGGCCCAGTGGTGAATTCGGATCTGTAGAAGAAATTCGCGATCTGTCAGTTAATCCCAACGGCCTGCGTCTTCGTGATGTAGCTGATGTTGAGTTGTTAACGCCGGATCGAAATTACGGCCGTCATCTGGACAAGCAATACGCGATCGGCGTTGCCATCAGCAAGTCGACCGGCGCGAACATGGTTGACGTCACCGATCGTGTTATTGAGCAGGTCGAAGAGATCGGCAAGTTGCCGGAAATGAGCGGCATCAATATCTTCGCGCTGGACAATCAGGGCGAAGCCGTTCGCGAGTCCCTCGGAGACCTGCTGAGTGCCGGGGCCCTCGGCGGATTACTGGCGATATTTGTTTTGTACCTCTTTCTGCGCCAGGTGACGACGACGCTGATTGTTACAGCGTCTGTCCCGTTTGCCCTGATGATAACGCTCGGTGCGCTGTACTTCGCCGGTCTGTCGCTCAATATCCTCTCGATGATGGGGCTGATGCTCGCGGTTGGCATGCTGGTGGACAACGCCGTTGTCGTTACGGAGAGCATTTTTCGTCATCGAACGGACAACCCGGACAACCCGATTGAAGCGACAATCAACGGCGTCAA
>Ga0055584_100000512_pt1 | contig 36833 bp, 30 predicted proteins | sample OSDHelmetaG_FD_58716 | JGI IMG/M metagenome (GOLD analysis project Ga0055584, IMG submission 58716) | Pelagic marine sediment microbial communities from the LTER site Helgoland, North Sea, for post-phytoplankton bloom and carbon turnover... | ecosystem: Environmental > Aquatic > Marine >...
GTGGCGCAAATTTCAATGATCCTGAATTTGGTCCTGTCTGGGTCACTAGTGCATTGGGTAATCCCAATATAACCTACATCGCAACCGATCCTGAGAATCATCCACAACACGCATGGAAAGTTGTCCGTATTCTACAAGGACAAGGTGGTGGCTCTCTGTTTGTGAAAACACATCCAAAATCCAATAATCTATGGGTGGATGCGCCGTTAAACCCGGACGAGAAAATTTCACAAAGTATTGCTGTATTTGATACGCGTAAACCCGGTAAGGGTTTTAAAGTTCTACCCATCGCGAAGTGGGCCGATCTCGGCGAGGGACCAAAGCGTGTTGTTCAGCCTGAATATAATGCAGCTGGTACCGAAGTCTGGTTTTCCGTCTGGAATGGTAAGGATCAAAACTCCGCTCTGGTTGTTGTAGACGATAAAACACGCAAACTGATTAAGGTCATAAAACACCCAAGATTGATTACCCCGACTGGTAAATTCAATATCAAGAATACAGTAGAAGACATCTACTAGTTGTTTTCGAAGCGGATCACCCTGGCAAAAGGTGATCCGTGTCGCTATTCGCGTACAATAAGCCCCTGATATAATTATGTCTGGGGTTAAATTATTGTGGATACTGATATTGAACGTCTGTTCAAACTGGACTTGTTCCTCGGGCTAACTGATTCACAAAAATCTACTCTCTCCTCTGCGACTCGCATTGTTCACTTGAAACAAGGCGAAATTCTTTTTGAACAAGGCACACCAGCCACTACTTTTTATTTTGTGCTCGAGGGTTGGGTCTCTGTTTTACGTTTACATGAAAGTGGTGCGAGCACGGTATTGCATGTTTTCGGCACCGATGAATCTATAGCTGAAGTCGCCGCCATGGGCTTTGGGGAATACCCTGCAGCAGCCGAAGCTGCGACCGATGCTAGCGTAGTCTCCATTCCTGCCACGGTCTATCGTAAACTTATTGAAGAAGACGCTTCTTTTGCGATGCGTGTCATTGGTAGTCTTGCCTATCGTATGCGCGTATTGATTGTTGATTTTGAAAGTAGTCAGCACGCTTCGGGTGCCAATCGTCTTGCTAGTTTCCTACTTGAGCTTACAAATAAAAACCAGGCTGAAGACGGTCACTATTCACTGCCCTTTAGCAAACAAGTGTTGGCTGCGCGACTACACATGAAACCCGAAACTCTTTCTCGCGCTTTTTCTGATCTTCGCTCATACGGTATCGAAAGTTCGAGGGATGGTCATGTTTATATCAAGGAAATTGAGAAACTTAAAGACCTACTCAAACACTGATACATGCAGTCTCTATAAAAATAGAGTATTTATATTATTCAGCCAGATCGATTGGTGTAGCGAAGAACTCGACACAAGAAACCTTATAAATAAGATTGCCACATGCGCCCAGCAAAACGTAATTCATCTCTGTATTTCAATTACCCGGAATATGCTTTTACACGCCCTGTGGAAATGGAAGGTGTGCAAACTAAACATTCTGTCGTCATTATTGGTGGTGGTCCGGTTGGTGTAACTGCCGCTCTGGAATTAGCCCGGCATGGTATCGCATCAGTTGTACTGGATGAGAAAAACACCGTGAATGACGGCAGCCGCGCAATCTGCGTTGCCCGTCATAGCATGGAAATATTGCAACAACTCGATTTATCAGACAAATTTGAAAGCAAAGCCTTGCCCTGGACGCACGGCACCTCTTACTACAAAGATCAACCGGTTTATAGACTTGAAATGCCGCATTCTGATCAAGAACGCTTTCATCCGATGTATAACATTCAGCAACAATACATTGAACAATACCTAATTGATAAGGCTCTGAAAGAACCTCTAATTGAAATTCGCTGGTTAAGCAAGGTCATCGATTTTGAGCAAAATATAAACTGCTGTGTGGTGACAGTTGAGACTCCGCAAGGGCAATATAAATTTCACGCAGCTTATACGCTGGCCGCTGACGGCGGCAGAAGTGCCGTGCGTCGATTGTCCGAGCTTAAATTAAATGGTGACAGTTATGAAGGTCGCTATGTGATTGCTGATATTCAAATGCAATCTGATTATCCGACTGAACGTCGTGCGTTTTTTGACCCATCAAGCAACCCCGGCCTCACCATACTGGTACATAAACAACCCGAGAACATCTGGCGCATTGATTATCAGGTTGATGGTGATATCGATGAAAAGCAAGAACTACAGGAAGAACGCATTCGCTCTCGCATTGCGTCAATATTAGACATGATGGGTGAAACCGGATCCTGGGAACTGGAATGGTGGAGCTTGTACAAAGCTTACACACTGGCTCTCGATGATTATCGTCACAAGCGCGTCCTGTTTGTTGGAGATTCAGCGCACCTCGTTCCAATATTCGGTGTAAGGGGATTAAATTCCGGTCTGGCAGATGCGGTTAATGCCGCATGGAAACTGGCCTATGTTATTCATGGTTGGAGTAATGATTCTTTACTCGATAGCTATTCCCCTGAACGACGCGGTGCCACTCTTGATGTTTTTCGCAACGCCAGTAAAAGCACCAAGTTCATGACCCCGCCGAGTCGAGGCTACCAGTTGGTACGTGATGCGGCATTATCACTGGCGCTAAACAATGACTTCACTCAGCATCTTATAAACCCCCGGCAATCACAGCCCTATACCTATTCAGAAAGTTGCTTAAGCTCTTTTAGTGAGCGTGACGCCGAATTTGAATCCGGACCCCAAACTGGAGCTGCACTTATAAATCAACGCTTCACGGAAAATGATTACTTACTGGATAATTTGGGCAAAGGGTTTAGTGGTTTATATTTTACCGACTCCGAATCAATTGATGAGGGCTTGCTACAGTGTTTTTCAGAACTCAATGTTGGAAATGAAGAATTCACCTTGATTATTATTTCCAGGGACACCGTGCAGTCAGGCGCTAAAACCATTTCACAAGATAATGGCCATGTTGTATTTGAAACCTATAACGCACAACCCGGAACATTTTATTTAATTCGTCCCGATCGTCATATATGCGCGCGCTGGCGCAGCATTCAAACTAATGAAGTCATTCAAGCCTTCAGGCAATCTCTGGGAGAAACTTTATAATGCAAAAACACTTGAGCGACGAAGATATGGAAAGCACATACGAGCTGCTAGCGGAAGTTATTGACAGAGCGGGAGAGAGTGGCGAAAAATTACTGCTGACCAAACTATGTCTGACACTGGCTCACAAATTGGGGAGTCTGCAAGAGATCAAAGAAGCGATCGCTACGGCGGAAATGGACTTACATTAAATTCTATATTTTGTCACTTACTCAATTAAATACTAAGCCTTGCTTGTCCTATTTCTGCAAGTGCCTTATTCTTTTCCAAACTAGACTACCTTTCAATAAACACAAACGGATACCAATACCATGAAAACTTTTTTACGGCTTACGATTTTTATCTTTCTGACTATGACTGGATCAACCAGCTTCGCAGGAAATGCTCTTGATACTGCTCTTGCTGCACAACCTGATGACGTTAAAGCCCGCTACAGCGCGCGTCACCCTGCGGAGACTTTGAAATTCTTTGGACTGAAACCAGGTATGACTGTCGTTGAAGCATTGCCAGGAGGTGGCTGGTATTCAAAAATTCTGAAAAGCTTGCTTGGTAGTGAAGGTAAATTGATCGGTGCTGATTATGCAATCGACCTGTATCCAAAGTTTAATTTCTACGATGATACCTATTTAGAAGCGAAAAAAACCTGGGTCGATAGCTGGACGAGCAAAGCCAAGGCCTGGAATGATGGTGAGGGTGCTTCAATTGCCGCTTTTCATTTTGGCTCAATGCCAGACAACATGAGCGACACTGCTGATGCCGTGTTATTGATCCGCGCGCTGCACAACCTCGCACGCTTCGAAAATGATGGTGCTTATCTGTCATCCGCATTAGCAGAGATTAAACGTGTACTCAAACCAGGCGGGATCATTGGCGTCGTGCAACATATGGCACCCGATAGCAACAGTGATGCCTGGGCCAATGGCAGTCGCGGCTATCTTAAAAAGGCCTTTGTTATAAAGACAATTACCGATGCCGGATTTGAACTGGTGGATGAAAGCGATGTAAATAGTAACTCTGCTGATCAGCCAAGCGAAGAAGACATCGTTTGGCGCTTGCCCCCAAGCTTTGCCACCTCTGGTGACAATGCGGAGATGAAAGCCAAATACGCCGCTATCGGTGAATCCAATCGCATGACCTTGTTGTTTCGCAAAGCTAAATAATCGCGGCTAAGGATAAATTAAATTCTTTGGAGTCGATTGCTGAAATGTGATCGACTCCAAATGTTTTTATAGGACACTAATTCTTCTGCTCAATATTTAGCCCTGCATTTCGTAGTCATTTAGATCGACTTCACGATAAGCAACACGAATGAGTTCCTGCTTGCGCGAGAATGGCACAGTTGCATCCATTCCCATTTTCGTAATCGTCGCGCCTTTGCCATCTTCATTGATCGTCACCATAGGATTAAGCATGTGACCAAACTGATTCTTAAGTAATATCAAATCTGTGTCTGCATTAAAACGTGTAGAAATCGCCCAGGTGATCTCATTCGCATCGTATATATCGACATCTGTATCGACTGCGACAACCCATTGTAGTGGGTTAAAGGCTTCAAACGTCTCCATCACGGCGTCTCTACCTACACCTTCACTGTCAGTTTCAACTTGCACAATTGCCTGATAGTAGCCACCACCACCTGAAGACAGGTAAACGGCTTTGACCTGAGGTACTTTGCTCTTTACCGCCTCAAGCAGATTACCTTCTCCTGAAAAACCAGTGGCGACTAAACTTTCGGGTCCTCCGAGTAGTGTTTGAAAAATGGGTTTCTCTCTGCGTGTGATCCCCTTTACTTTTGCCACCCAGCGTTTATCAACATTGGCGTAGTGGCCTGTCACTTCCGCAAAAGGGCCTTCATCTTCTCGCACACCGGGTAGAATTTCTGCTTCAACCACAAACTGCGCATCTGCAAAAGCATAGCAATCAACAGATTTTGTCTGAATAAAATCAATCGGACGACCAATCATTTCGCTGGCAATTCCTACTTTTCCGTCACCTTGTTTTGGCATCGCCGCTGCAAACCACACCGCTGGTCCCATACCAATGTTAAGAGTGATCGGTAAGGGTTCATTGCGGGCCTCTGCGATTGCCAGGTATTCACCTAAATGGCGTTCCGGATCAATCAGAAAGGTCATTCTATCTTTAGCCGTGACCATAAATCGTCGTAAGGAAATATTGGGTATGCCCGTTTCCGGATTACGTACAATCATTACCGAGGAGTTAAAATACTTACCACCATCTTTAAGCGCATGTATCGGCACTGGCAAGCTAAATAAATCAACTTCTTTTTCTATCACTTCATTAGCCGGACCCGTTTCTTTCACAGTAGAGGGATACCTGTCTTTATTTTTTCTCCAATTATCAAGTGCGGTACCCATAAAACTTGAGACTTCGCTAGTAGCTAAACCAAACAGACTTGCGATGACTTCCCTGTCCAGTAGCATTCCGCTAAGCACGGAATAGGCATTATCCTTCACCTGCTCAAACAACATTGCTTTGCTACAACCGGCCTGATGTGACTTATAGATAATAGCCGCAAGTTCATAATCAAGATCGACCTCTGACTTAACTCGAATAAGATTTTCTGACGCTTCCAGATAGTCAATACAACTTTGTAAGTCAACAAGTCTGTCTGCTATTTTTTTAGACATAGGTTTTAATCCCGCTTATTTTTCATTGATAATGATGCAGCTGTAAGTTGAAGTGTTAAACGATAAATTTTCACAACCTGGTTTTAAATTTATTGCGATTACCAATCAATACCATTTAAATATTAACAAGGTGAGAACACTATCATTGTACCTGCCGCATGCGTAGCGGGAACAAGTACGGAATCTCTCGTTAATTGCTTTGGGATATTATTGTCATCCAGTTGTTTCGTCGTCCTATCGATATCGGACACTTCGAAAACTACAGCAAAGGGTACATTGTCCGGAATAATTATGTCCTCTTGAATACCAAGTGAATGACGAATAGAAGATGAGGTCATAAATTCAATATTTGCATCCTCCACGGCTGTCGACAGGATTACTTTTTCTGTGCTTTTTTCGATAATCGCATCATTCCCATAAATGGGTAAATAAGCCTCAGCTACTTCAAGTGGTGTTGGTGTGGATATGATCACGGTTTTAATAGATGTAGCAGTATTTGCGTGTTGCTCCCTATCTGCACAATAAACCTTATCCGGATCATGATGTTCACAAACCGATATATGGGCAGCGGGCGTAAATTCAGCGTCAACATACGTCACGCCAAAAGAAACTCTACTTTGCTCCCCGCTAGCAAGCATTGCCGGTCTCGAGTGTGGTACCGAGTCGGAAGTGCTAATGCCTTTCTGCCTGAGCTCACTTACTGCTCCTGCAACATCATCGGTACGCGTAGATATAATGTAGAGCCCTTCTCTTTTACCAAGTCGCGCCAACCAGGGTTTATTAAAATCAGTTTCTGCAATTAAACCTATCAATTCGACATAAGAATTAGAAAAATTAAATATGTGATTTGCAGAGCCCATGTTTGCGCTATGTAACTGGCGCGCGGAGACTCTAAAACCCAGTTTCTCATAAGCTGTGCTAGCCGATTCAAGATCCCGAACCAGTAGTGCAAGATGATCAATTCCAAAGATATGTTGCACGCTCTTTTCTACCCCAATAGTTAGCAAGATTGAAAGATTAAGCTACGTATACTTATTGTAGATGTCAATTATCAAGCTGATTAAGTTTCAATTTTTGATAGACTAACAAAACAGCTTACTAATATTTGATGTCTCCAAGAAAGCAGGTCCTGTTTTAAAAATGATAAAAGAACAATTCGATCTTGTCATTCTCGGCTCCGGCGCGGCTGGCCTCGCCGCTGCTCTGCTCGCATCAATTAAGGGTGACAAAGTATTGCTTGCTGAAAAGTCAGAATTTATAGGTGGCACTGCTGCAATGTCTGGTGGCTGTATCTGGATCCCCAATAATCATCACATGCCTGAAATAGGTATAGAAGATGATCGTGATCAGGCACTTGCCTATCTTCGTGCTGTTGCACCCACAGGATGGGCAGAAACAGAAGAAAACTTATGGCAAGCGCTAGTCGATAAGGGACCAGAGATGCTGAGTTTTATAGAAGCACATACAGCGCTGAAATTTAAAACCACCAGCGATCCTGACGCCTATATGGAAGCAAGTGGTGCTAAACCTCGGGGACGAAATGTTTCGCCTGAAGCCTTTTCTTTTAAATTGCTTGGTGAATGGGCCTCTCGTGTACGCCCATCATCCATGCCCTCTCTGCTGAGCTATCATGAAATCGTTGCGAGTAATTTAGTTGCTATGCCAATGAGAATCATTACCCGGTTTGCTTTACGAATGCTTTTTCGCAAATTGACGAATCGACGCGCAATGGGGCAGGCTCTGGTCGGTGGTTTAATAAAAGCTTGTCTTGATAATGGTTGTGTAGTTCGCACCAGGCTACGAGCGCCTGAATTAAATAATGAAAATGGTCGGGTTACCGGTGTAAATTTTGAAACAGAATACGGTGAGTATCATGTCAGCGCAAATAAAGCGGTGATTATTGCCACAGGCGGGTTCGAGTGGAATCAGGAATTAATGCAACGTTATCATCCCGGTAACCATAAGTGGACAGCGAGTCCGGACACAAATACCGGGGATGGCTTAGCACTTGGGCTTAGCATGGATGCTCAAACTGCACACATGGATCAATCACTGATCATGGGAACCCGGCCAGTAAAGTATATGGGATTGGATCATGCAGTGCCTGCCGCTGACTATACTTTGCCGCATACGATGATTGTCAATCAAACTGGTCGTCGTTTTGTTAATGAGCTACAACTCAATGTTGGTGAAGCTATTGATGCACGCAATCACGAGTCAGGAGAGCGTCTGAATCAACCTGCATGGCGCATTCTCGACAGTCAATTCGTCAAAAAATACAGACATATGTTGCCAGCAGGAGAACACCTTCGAAAAGCGGATAGTTTGCGTGAACTCGCTAAGATGATTGATATTGATGAGGATAGTTTACAGTATGAGGCTGATAAAATGACACGATTCGCGCACGCTGGCGTGGATGAAGACTTCGGACGAGGCAGTTTTGGCTGGGATCGCGGCAGAAGCGCCGACCCTCGTCAAAAACCCAACCCTTGTCTTGGTTCGATTGAAAAAGCACCGTTTTATGCCGTGCCTCTACCCGTGAGTTTTCTAGGCACCAAAGGCGGGTTACGTACCAATGAGCATGGTCAGGTGATTCACAAGAATGGCAATGTTATCGAGGGATTGTATTGCGCGGGTAATGCAATGGCCAATCCAATTGGCTCGAAAGGCGTTGGCGCTGGCACTACTCTGGGGCCTTGTCTTACCTGGGGTTATATTTGTGCTCAGCATGCGCTTACGCTCCCCGATGTGACTGAGAATGGAAACCAGGCTGATGTCGCAAAAAACAGTTAGAAAAACCTTCAAAAAAAAAGATAACGTGACTCTTGGTTATTCTGATGAAGGTCAGGGTCAGACAATCATCTTTGTACATGGTACAGCCGCCGCGGCTAATCGCTGGCAGAATGTTGCCGAACAATTCGTCAAGACTCACCGTGTTATACAGTATGACCGCCGTGGACGTGGTCAGAGCAGTGATAATGATACATACACCTTAGAGAATGAGGTCGATGACCTTCTGGCACTTATTGATGTTCTAGGCAATGATGTTGTGGTCAATATTGTCGCGCATTCATTCGGTGCGCTTGTCGCGCTTGCTGCCTTAAATAAACACCTTTTATTGTGTAGACGTCTGGTCCTCTATGAAGCACCACTTGCAATACCTCAAAAATGTGAATTCATAGATATGGGACTGGTGAGTGAATTAGAGAGAGTATTGAAAGATGATGGAAATGAAGCCGCGACAATATTTTTTCAACGAAAATTCCCACGCACGACGGAAAAAGAAATCGAGGAGCTTAAGCAATTAGAAAACTGGTCCGGGCGCATAGCCGCTGCGCATACCATTGCGCGTGAATTACGCGTAGCACATGATTTTTCACCCGATATGGATGCCCTGATGGAATGTAAAACACCCTGTTTAATTTTATTAGGCGGCGCATCAAATGAGGTGTTTGAAATAAGTGCAACCACGCTACAAAAGTATTTACCTAATTCAAAATTAGAAGTACTACCTGACGAGAGACACCGGGCAATGGACACGGCACCGGATTTACTGTTTAGAATTGTAGCTAATCACCTGAACGAATAAGTAGATAAAGTTGAAAAGCTTTTATAAGGAATAACTACTCTATAGTGCACCACTTAGTGTGACTTCACCTTTCGGAGTACTGAGCTTTGCCCTGGCCACAGCCTTATCCGAATGTAAGGTGGCGATTTCAACATCCAGTTTTTCATAAAGCATTTTCAGTTGCTCACACTGAGGATGAGCCACGTCAAAACGTGTCATCTCACAACCGACAGGTGCAGTATTCGCCGGGTGTGGTGCATCCATCCAATCAATGAATATCGGTAGCGCTCGCCCAAATACGCTGAAGTCAGGGAACAACAAGCGCCAACGTAGTACTTCACCATCCGGTCGATGTCGTTCCAATTGAATCGGCCCCTGACACACGACACCGGCTTCGTTATATATCTGCGCTACCTCTTCAAGTTCCTGCCGATGTACATGAAAAGCAAATATTGCCGTTTTTCTGTATTCTCCAATCTGCTTTGCAATTGGGTTATTAGTAGTCTGCTCAGGATCGAGCGCCAATACTTCTATGTAGCGATTATTACTCAGCGAGGCAAGCGCATTATGTGTACCAAAACCCGGGTGTCTGCCACCAAATTCAGGGCGGACACCTGTCAATTCTTCAAATTCTTCGCAACCTGTTTCCAGCGTCGGCGCAACCCACATAATATGATCAATACTGCTGACTTTTTCTACCATGCCTGCACACCTTCAAGCAGTTGGGTCTGGATGTTTAAGGCATGTGTAATTACCCCCTCTCGCCATGCCACATCCGGGGGACAGGAGGCATCTTTGAAGCGAGATCGAAAGGTATTTCTTAACTCCTCATCATCGCTTTGTTCACCAAAACGAATCCAGCGATCAATGCAATGATGAGTGAACATATCCATTAATGGTTCGGTACCAAACTCGATTACCGCACCCGCCATTTCAGTCGGTGCAATAAATTTTTGCACTCCCTGAAAAACGAGACCGGTGTAAGTGGGGCGCTTACCATCGTGAAAATTCTTCGCGGCCTCTTCAATCTCGGTCTTTCCCCACCAATCACTACAGCGTTGCCACAACTTATCATCCTGCTCATTAAAACAGAGAAAAAAGGGTTCTCCCGGCTCTCCCAAACCCGTATGCCAGTCAATGAACCCGAGTTTTCTGACACCGCCTAAATGTTCAACAGCAATCTTTTCAAGTGTCAGGTTAGACCACTCTCTTTCTTGCCCACCATAATAGAGCCCGTCTTTAAACTCATATTGGCCTCCGTTCAGGGCATCAAACCATTCAGTAAAACTGTTCCTGAATATCCATTGGTTTGATTGATTAATAATCTTCTCGGCACTGCCTTCATGCCATTCCTGAGGACATAAATAATCATGTAGTTCTCTATAACGCGAATTAGCGGGTAAAGTAGTAGAGAAGTCGACAAAATTACGATTCAGATCAACATTGTTTTCTGTAGTGCGACTGATATGCGCAAAACCGTATGGATTGACCGCGTGAACTAATACAACTCTTATATCGTTCTGATATTCGGAAAGTAATCCACTTTTCATTAAAGCGATTTGTGCAGCGGAACCCGTGAAACCTTCCGGACCATGAGTACCACTGAGAATTAGGCAGGCATTATCGGCCCCATCTGGTCCATAAACGGCAACGTCGATACTTAATTTTTCATTATCGGGTGTGTAATACTTCGGGTGCTCATAATTATAAATTTTAGCATCGCTATTGCTAGCACTCGCCAGAAACTTAGTCCTTGCTTGTTCGTAACTTTCAGTAAAATATTCCACCTGTAAATCTGATTTCGACATTAACTTATCCTACTTATCAATTGACTAAATATTAATTCAGTTTATTCAGAAAGTTTAACATATTGGCCTGAACCATAGAATTAAGACCATCTAGTATTAATTTTGCTTTATAATGGCGAAGGTCGATGTCCCATAATTGAATTGCTCGCTGATTAATATGTAATCTCATTTTTATAATGTGCATTAGATTAACCATGGCTTTAAAAATATTGGAAACAGTCTCTAATTATGAATAATAATTCCAGCACGACGGAAAATATTTCAGTTTCAATAATCCTTCGTTTATTTATCCCCTTCGCCCTTGGCTATTTTCTCTCACATCATTTTCGTGCCGTTAATGCCATTATCTCAACTGACCTTGTTAAAGATACGGGTATTAACGCATTGCAACTTGGCACCGTATCAGGAATTTACTTCCTGGCGTTTGCGCTATCGCAATTACCAAGTGGTATCTTATTAGATAAGATCGGTCCTAGACGCACCGATGCTGGCTTACTGCTATTCGCCGCACTAGGAGCGATAATATTTGGCAGTGGTGTCAGTTTGGGTCAACTGCTTATTGGTAGGTTTTTAATCGGCTTTGGCGTTTCCTGTGCCTGTATGGCTGCGTTTAAAGCTTTTGTTATGTGGCTACCAAAACACCAACTACCCTTTGCCAACGGGTGTTTAATGGCTGCTGGAGGTATGGGGATTTTAGCATCGACTATTCCTGTTGAAGCCGCTCTGAAAATAACCGACTGGCGTGGTGTCTACTATACTCTGGCTGGTGTCACGCTTGTTGCATCTGCCTTCATCTATTTTGTCGTTCCAGATAAAGAAGTCGAAGCAAGTAATGAAAGTCTGTCAGAACAGATTTCCGGTTTACTTGAAATATTCGAGAGTCGCTATTTTTGGAGGGTGATCCCTTTCGCTATCACTGTTGAAGGAGGCATTATTGGCTTCTTCACCTTATGGACAGTGCCCTGGCTTCGTGATGTAGCAGGATTTGATCGAGAGCAAATAGCCAATGGTATGTTTATCATTGCACTGTCAATGATTATCGGTTTTCCCTTTTTTGGTTACCTTGCCTCGCGACTTAATAAAATTGGTATTAGTACATTAACCGTGACTGTCGTGGGTATGATAATTTCAATTGTTCTCGGTGCAGTCGTCATGTTTCGACTCACTGATTATCATTTAGTAGCATGGGTGTTGTTTATGTTTTTTGCTACGAGTTCAATTCTGATATTTGCTGTCATGAGTCAATACTTTCCGAAAAAATTGAGTGGCAGAGCAAATACTGCAGCGAATTTTCTACTCTTCCTGGGTGCATTTGCAACGCAGGCGGGCGTGGGGGCGATTCTAAATCCTTTTGAAGTCACGGGTGGAGGCGTTGGCTATTCCCTCGATGGCTACGATCTGGTCGCAAAAATATTTATTGGTTTGCAGATACTTGGACTCTGCTGGTATGTCTTGTTTGGCCTTTTAGTAAAAGATACGTCCCAAGTTAAGGATGAGGTTGCAGTAGATAGCCAATAACGCTTCTTGAATTACGATAATTCAAAATCGTCATTGATATTTTGTAAGAAGGTGAGAGGAAAATAACATGAGCAAAACAACACCCGATCCCTATGTCGCAGTAGCCCTGCAGCCATCGTTCAAAGGCGCACACACACGTCAGGACATCATGACCAATATCGAATCAATTGCTATAACGATGCGCGCTTCAATGTGGCTCAGTGCTGAATTACCCGTGCGTATGATGACGCTACCAGAGGGTGTATTACAGGGTTTTAATGATGAATTCGATGATCGCAATCAGGCGGAATTTGCCAGAACAATGGCGATAGATATCCCGGGCCCGGAAACCGATGCCCTGGGAAAACTAGCAAAAGAACATAATGTGTATTTAGTTGCTCAAGCCAAAGCGACTCATTCTGATTTTCCCGGTTACTTTTTTAACACCGCATTTATACTTAGTCCGGAAGGTGATGTGATTCATCAAGCACCAAAAAACATAGTCGCGACGATTGAAGGCTCGGCGACACCACACGACGTTTATGATCGTTGGGTAGAGCTGTATGGTGATAATAGTGAAGCATTTTTCCCTGTTTGTGATAGCCCGATTGGTCGAATAGGCACCATGATATGTTATGAAGGCATGTTCCCCGAACCGGCCAGAGCGCTGGCACTGAATGGCGCAGAAATCATCTACCACCCCTCAGCAGCGGTGAACTCAACTGACATGGGTGCATTCGAATTGGTTAATCGTGCTCGTGCATTTGATAACAATTGCTATGTTGTTGCACCTAATAGTGGGCTCTATCACTATAGCGATGCTAGTCTGGATCCAATAGACCTGACGGGGGGTAATTCGATGGTTGTAGATTACCGCGGACGTGTAATCGGTAAGCATGCACCTAACACCAATTCGTGGGCAGCAGGCGTGATCGATATTGGCGCGCTACGACATTTTCGTGCTGAAGGTCGCATGCGTAACTGGTTGAAGGAATTACGTACGGAATTATTTCAAACGATTTACGATAACCCCATCTACGAGAAAAATCTTTATAACGATAAACAGGACAAGAATTTTGCCGAACGAATTAAATGGATGGAAATGGGAGCCAAGCGATTAAAACGTGATTAAGTATTGTTATTCCAGCCCTAGATAGGTATGGAAGCGATTATCAGGATCATATTTTTTCCTTAGTCGCGCCAATTGCTGCCAATTTTCTTCAGAAAAACTTGCTCTCACCCTATCAGGGTGTAGACCGTTATCAATCTGGTTAACATAATGGCTGGTGGTATAGGCTTGTAAGATTTTATTAAACTCTGCATACCAACGGTTATTAATATCATCCTCTTCTGGTTTTTTCCAAAATAAATGGCTACTTAAAAAATGTTTTCCCATCGACGAATAGCAAGCATCTTTCCTATGACTCCCTCTTTGTCTTCCATGAAAAAGTGTCATCAGTACGCTACTATTTTTTGGTCTGTTTTTATAATGTTCAACAATTGCAATTAAAGCTGCCGCATCGTCGGTCCAGATATTTTCTGCATTATGGCGATAATTACGATCCGGCGAATACATGAGATCAGTAAACTGAATTTCCTCATATTCTTTTCTTGAAATGGCCAGTTGCGACAGTTTACTTTCAGCATAAGATGTCAGCAATGCTCGGGCCTCTGTCTGTGGATCTGATGAGTCATTAATATTCACATTAATTTTCAATATGGCGACAATAGTATCTGCCGTGTCCTGCTGCTCTTTCAGGGCTATGCTTATTTCAACACGCTCGTCTTTGTCTTCATTCATCTCATCCAAAAAAGACAAAACAGAACTTAAGTTTTCAAGCGAATAAACAAAGCTACTTTGCAGTATCACTTTTGGATGCTCATAGAGTTTTAACTGATAACGCGTTATCACACCAAAAAAACCGGGGCCAATGCCGCGTATTGTCCAATAAAGTTCCGCGTTCTCTTCTTTACTCACCACAACTTTTTTGCCATTTGCAAGGATAAGCTCAGCACTAATGACGGAATAACAAGCGGGACCATCCGCCCAGTTATAACCAACAGGTGAAAACCCTCCACCAAGTAAATACCCGCCCATCGCCACACTGTGACAATCGGCTACAGGAAAGATTAATTGTTGCGCGGCCAGTGTTTGATAAAAGTTATACATCTTTGCTCCGGGCTGGACCAAAGCCGTCTTCTGAGCGGCATTCACTGAAATATCTGCCAAAGCCGAAATATCGAGCAACATTCCACCATTGCGTAATACTGCCCCGGCTGAGTTATGACCGCTGCTGCGACACACAATCTGCAGATCATTTTTAGTTGCAAAGAGAACTGCAGCCTGAACTTCCGCTTCGGACTGCGCCTGTACTATTACATCCGGATATCGTGTCGGCGTATTTATTTGCCAATTTAAGGCCTTACGGAGTGCCTCATAGTGCTCGTCATCTTTCCAGGTCGAATTGCTCACCAGGCTATTTTTCAATTTATTACTATTAGTTGCGGTTACAAAAGCCGGATGAATCAGACCTCCGGCACCGATAGCAATCAATTGCTTTATTAAGTCTCGCCGGAAAGGATTAACCCTTAATTTTTTAAAACTCGGCATTTTTATAATGATCGAAGTTTTATTTTTCTAGCTTGAAAGGTCAGAGCCCAGTGCGCGACATAGCGCCGAATCCCGATCTCTGACAAATTGCTGAGCAAGCGTCGACTGAGATGCGAATACCTCAAATGCATGATAGCCACCCGGGTAAACATGTAGCTCCGTAGCAACTCCAGCCGCTATTAATCTTCGTGCAAAGTCAATATTCTCATCAGCAAACAAATCTATCTCACCAACACCAATAAATGTTGGCGGTAAGTCAGATAAATCTGTCGCACGACTAGCAGCAGCGTACATGGATACATTCTCTCCCCCGGGTTCCTTCCCAAGTAACGAGCGCCAGCCGATTAAGTTACTCTCACGAGACCACAGTAGCGTGTCGGGTAAGCCCTCACTCGCCTGCTTCACATTGCTGTCATCAAGCATCGGACAAAGCAGTAACTGAAAGGCTACCTTCACTTCTGCGCGATCACGGGCAAAAAGTCCAAGACAAGCGGACAGACCGCCGCCTGCACTTATCCCACCAATCGCAATACGTTCACGATCAACATCAAATTGCTCTGCGTGTTTAATAAACCACAATAGTCCGGCGTAGCAATCGTGCAAAGGTCCGGGATGAGGTGTTTCCGGCGCTAGTCGATACTCTACCGAGGCCACTACACAGCCACAATTTTTCGCCATAGACCGGCAATGGAAATCATCCTGAGCGACGCTACCGACCATATAGCCACCACCGTGAATCCACAATAGACCCGGCAATGGTCCTACTGAATTTTCCGGAACATAGATACGCAACAGTAGATCCGGGGCGCCCTCGAACCCTGGTACCAGATGATCACTACTGCTAACGCCAGTAATCTCAGGTAATGTTTCCGCTTCAGCTTCAGCCATAGTCGCAAGTTGAGTTCGAGTGGCGGTAATGTCGTGCATGCTTAAATCACCACCAAGGGCTTCCATAAACGCCTCTAAGGGCGATATCAACTCTGCATCCACTCTGTCCAGCATACTCATACCCTCATTGAATTAAGTCAAAATCAGTTACTTTCATCTCTCATTGTCATAGAGAGTAATTATGTTTCATACATGTATAGAAGAGGCCTTACTTAGATCCTGGCGGATAGGAATTAGCAAGCAGCAGGAAGCAAACTAAACCTTACTAAATAAAAACTATGCCTGGCTTTGCTTTTCTTCCGTCAACATTTTTTTGAGCATTCGTCGTGCCATCACTGCGGCACGATCAGCTTCATTAATTACCGGATTCATCGCCAGCACATCCCACTCTTCTCCCATGCTTTGCTGCGTTTTTTCAAGAATGTCCTTATCCTGTGAAAAAGCAAACGCGAGTCCTTCCATCCAAAACTTTGTCACGCTGACATCGTTGGTTCGATAACTATGTGCGACGCCCCAGAAATAGTTCGTAGTGGTAGCGGTTTCCGGTGTCATGCAATGTAAAGCCCAGGTTCGCCAGCCTTCGTCACGTTCTTTTCCCGTAGGTGTCACGCCGACATCCAATATATAACTTGCGACTGCATCCCATTGTGCATCCATCCATAAATCCACATTGCCTTCAAAGTCATTAGCTGCTGCCTTGAAAGCTGGAACCGCCGGACCATCTTCGACAATACGTTTCTCAATTATTTGACGATCACTCACCGCTGTATCTACGACTCTGAGATTATTCATGAAGTGCTCAGTACCTAATATACCAGCGTGAATAAACCCTGCGTGAGAGAGGTCGAGGAGATTATCTATTAACAACTGATAATTACAGGCAACATGCATATGAGAACCATCGGTGCCATAGTCAGCACCCATTGCATATTGTTCGTAGTCAGGTATCAAATCAGGATTTGCAAGCGCTACCTCACCCATCCATATCCATATCAATTGGTTTTTTTCTACCAGAGGATAACTCTTAACGTTTGCACCTGACTGTATTTCTCTGTCCGGTTGTGTCGGGTTCTTAACGCAACGCCCTTCGCTATTGAATTCCATACCATGGTAAGCACAGCTAATACCTTCACCCGCAATTCTGCCGGCTGACAAGGGTGCGAAACGATGTGGACATCGGTCGTACAAAGCAACGGGAGTGCCATCATATTTTCGATACATGACAACGGGTTCATTCAATAAAGTACGCGCCAACATGGAAAAGCGATTAACTTCCTTACTCCATGCCGCAACGTACCAGGCATTTTTAATGAACATAAGCATCCCCTTTGGATATGATTGTACAGATTAGGCCATTATATCTTCCCTCAATTATAACCTCTGATAATCCTCATACCATCGATAATACTGGTTTACCGACTAGCACAAACATTCAAAATGGCAAAATTATTCAGGTAATTGCACAAACTTCGCCCTTGGAGCACAATTACCTCAATACAAATTTCTTTACGAAAACAATTCTCAATTACTAGTCGAAAATAGAGATGGACAATCATCCCAAAATAGAATGGCCAAGCTCCGACCATACACGCATTCCATGTGATGTTTACCTCGATCAAGCAATTTTTGAACAGGAACAGGAGTTGATTTTCAAAGGCCCTCATTGGCACCTACTCGGTATCAAGGCTGATATTCCAAAGCCCGGAGATTTTGTTTCAACCTACATCGGCACTACGCCTATCGTTTTACATCGTGCACATGATGATTCAATTAATGCTTATGTGAATAGCTGTGCGCATCGAGGTGCACGGGTCATTCGGGAATTACGCGGGAATAATAAGTTTCCGGTATGTCCCTACCATAACTGGCGCTACGATGGCACGGGCAAACTAACCGGTGTCGCGCTGGAAAAAGGCATGAAAAATAAAGGCGGCTACCCTGAAGGCTTCGATAAAAATTGTCACGGCTTACAAACGCTAAAAATAGAAACAATCAAAGACGTTATTTTCGGCTCATTAAATAAACAGACCCCTCCATTAATAGAGAGCTTAGGGAAAGTTATTTATAAACGCATTGAACATATCTGCAAACGTAAACTGCGTGTAGTGGGATATCAACGCCAGACCTTGCATTGCAACTGGAAGATTTATACCGAGAATAACCGCGATGTCTATCATGCACCGCAATTACATACCTTTCTTGGGCAGTTTGGCGTAGCCAAACCGGTAGATCGTGTCAGAGTTGATATACACCAAGCCCATTCACTACTCAGTTCCTGGCTACCTGAGTCTGATGAAGAAGACTTCCCAGCTCAAAAAGGACGCTTTGAACTCGAAGATGCCAGTATTCTTGAAGGCTTTGATCCTCTTGATGGTTTGCAGTTAAGTATTTGTTGTTTATATCCTTCTGATTTGCTCAGTTGTCTGCGTAACAACTGGATATTACGACGTATTATACCTAACAGCGTGGACAAGACGGATGTTGAATACACCTGGTTTGGCTATGAAGACAATTCTGAATTCGAACGCGAATGTATCAAGAAACAAAGCAACATTTCTGGCCCGGCAGGTTATGTCGGCATGGAGGATGCTGAGATTGTCGGCATGATTCAAAATGCAATCTCCAAGGGTGATACTTCCTATATCGAATTTGGTGGTGCTGAAATCGAAGCAAGCTCTGATCATATGAATTCAGAAGGTACTGTCCGCGCTTTTTGGAAAGGCTATTGTGAATCAATGAATATTCCGACGTCCTGATAGTATGGGTACCCCCCTATCGAAAAAGCCAATTGAACAGGCAATTCACGATCTTCTAAATGATTATGCCGATTGTCTGGATAGTGATCGTCTGCACGAATGGCCAGCACTTTTTTTGGAAGATGGCCGCTACTTTATATTGAGTCGAGAGAATCTGGACGCTGGTCTCGATGGTGGCTATTGGATGTATTATACCAGCCAGGCAATGATGCGTGACAGAGTCACCTCACTACAGCATATAAATAAATATAATAAGTACTATTGCCGTCATCTAATTACGAATATAAAAATCAATCAACAAGATGATGAAAGCTTCGAAGTTCGCTCCAACTTTCTTTTAGTTCAGGTAAACTTTGAAGGGAAAACGGATGGCGTGAGAGCGGGTGAATACCGTGACAAAATTGTGATCTTCGAAGACCAATTAAAGTTTAAGGAAAAGTTTGTGGTGATTGATACTTTTCACTCAGACACCACACTAATCAAACCTTTATAGTAAAACGCTACAATTTTATATTGAGGAGAATTAAAGATGACAAGCGAATTAGGTGCATTAATTGAATCTGTCACCATTGAAGCACACACAGGAGGAAGTGGTTCTTTAAAAAAGGGCCAAACATTACGCATTATTGACTTGGAAGGACAACAGGTGGCTGACTTTGTTTCAGTAAAACAAAATGATCCGACTGAATATCTCGATTGTGTTTACACAAGCTGGAACCTCGGGCGCTACAAGTGGCGCGAGGGTGACCCTATCAGGACAAATCTCATGAATGACATGTGGACGATTACTGATGACAAAACCAACAATCACTATACCGGTGGTGGCTTCTGCTCGAACTCTGCAAGAAAAATCTACTGTGATGACGATAAACAGGGCTGTCGTGACGTGATTCAGGATGAGTTCCGTAAAAATGGATTCGACCCGAACCTTTTACAAAGCGTTTCTTGTTTTAATATCTTTATGACTGTCAATTATACCCCTGAAGGGGAATGGCAAATTGACAGACCCATTACAAAGGCGGGCGATTACATCGATCTCAGGGCTGAAATGGATTTGACCTGGATGGTATCTGTATGTGCGTGGCCAGAAGTTGTTAATGGTGATAAGCCAACGCCTTTGCGTTTTGAGATCTACGATACTGCATAGCTTACTCGCTTTTAACTGCTTCCTGGGTTCACAGGTATATTCGAAATGATTACTCTCTACGGCATCTCCGGTTCCAGGGCATCACGTAATATGTGGATGCTGAATGAGCTAGATCTCGACTACAGACACGTTCCTGTTAATGATCATACGGGTGAAACGCGTTCTGCCGAGTTCATACAATTAAACCCCAATGGCAAAGTACCTTTATTAGTGGATGGTGAACTTAGATTATTTGAATCGATTGCAATCAATCTGCATATTGCCAGAAAATATGGCGCCGATTTATGGTTTGAGGACATCGATTTACAGGGAATGGCAACACAGTGGAGTATCTGGGCGATGATAGAGATTGATGAAAATATAATGCACGTACTAAGCGCTGATAACGAAGCTCAGGCACAAAAAGAATTTGCACATTTGCATCAAGCAGCAAAGGTTATTGATGATTATTTGCAGGACAGAGAATATTTAATCGGCGATAACTTTACCGCTGCCGATCTCAACACAGCCGCGTGCTTTTCCGGCGGTGCATTTATGCGCTACAATTTCGCTGAATTTATAGGTTTGTCCAGCTGGTTAAAACGTTGTTATGGTCGTCAAGGTGCTGATGTCGCTGGCTCCTCATTGCAACGCTTCCGAGACATACTCGACTAGATTCGCAGACACTTCTTGGTATAATTGGCAGGACCTTAAACTGTTAGTTATGTCATCAAAAGTATCGCTAGATAATAATCAAAGAGAAGAATAAAAATGAACGATAAATCAGCAGTAACTGAAGCCAATAGCAGCAATTATGTAAGCGTTGAAGGTATCAAAATGCACTACAACGATATCGGTGAAGGGGCCCCTGTTTTATGTATTCACGGTGGCGGACCGGGTGCGACCGCATGGAGTAATTTCAAACAAAATATCCCCGCCATTACGTCGACAGGCCGACGAATGCTTATGGTAGATATGCCGGGTTATGGTAAATCCGGGTTCGCTGAAGGTCTTGATGAGGATTTCTTTGATTACATGGGGCGAATCCTGGATGAATTCCTGAATAGCCTTGATGTTAAAGGTAGCGTTGATGTCATTGGTAATTCATTGGGTGGGCAAGCAGCACTTGGCCTGGAGTTACATAACCCCGATCGTATAAAACATCTGGTCCTGATTGGTAGTCAACCCACCTCTGCCGGCATCGTCATACAACCACAGCCGCAAGAAGCACTAAACAATATTGGTAATTACTATGGTGGCGATGGTCCGTCACTGGAAAAGATGCGTCGTTTAGTCGAAAGCCTTCTCTATGATGCGTCGATGGTCACAGAAGAAACGCTTAAAGAAAGATTCGCAGCCAGCGAAGACCCCGGTCAGATGCGATTATTAAGCCTGCCACGTCGGGATTTTTATTCTGACTTGCAGAATATTGTTGTCCCCACGTTACTTGTCTGGGGCCATGAAGATAAAGGTGGTGCGCTCGAAGTAGGGCTACAGATGATGAAAAAACTGCAAGATGCGCGCATGCATATTTTTCAGCGTTGCGGTCATTGGGCACAGGTCGAACATCAACAGGAATTCGAGCGAGTTGTTTTGAATTTCTTTGATCATTAGGCAAGCAAATACTCTGATAATATTTTTATTAGACCCATAAAAAAACCGGTGTCATTCCTGCCACCGGTTTTTTATTATCTGAAATACTGGGATAATCAGTCAGTTAATTATCCTTTTAAACGTTTACCATGTACTGCTTCCATGCCTCAAATTTATTTCTAAACACCATGTCACTAATTCCCGAAGACTCTTTATATCCATCATTGTTCTCACTGTGCTTATCTACAAGTCGGTGTTGACTTACCCAGTCCAAACCCTGTGTTTGTAAACCATGCTGAATCCGATGGTAGGCTTCATAGTCATCATGTCCTGCGATAGAACTGGGTGAAAAAACCAATTGATTGTAACGAATTGAATTCTCGAAAAACTCGTCAGGCGCGCCCTTAAGTCGATATGTCCAGGTTTCCTGAATCGTTTTATTTACTGATAAGGGCCGATAAACGCGAATCGTTTGTAGTGTCGATTTAAATGCAATACTTGGATAAATAATCGTATTCTGGCGACTCATGTTTAATATTTCCTGAGTCTTTTCGTTTCCATGTATTGCAATCAGATCTTTAACATACGTCGACTTTTCGTCATGCGTAACGGCAGAGGTAATTGCTCCATCTGCATAACTATGACCATTTCTACCCGTGATAAATTTCGCCCTTTCGATCAAGTCGTAACTGGAACCAAAGGTTTCAAGCATCGCGATTTCGAGCGGCTTATTTTCAGCTGTAAAATCTTTTCCAAGTATAGTCGCTGGCTGGTACGCAGATTGATGTGTTACCTGCGCATGCATATTGTCGGAAACATTTTCTAAAAGAATTTTCCAGTTTGCATCATGCAGATAACGTAGGCGTCCGCCGCATATTTCAATTTCACCAAGCGGTGAACGATCTACCACATTATCCAGTGAACTTAGAGTCGGTCCCAGCCAGGTTTCCAATTCTTCCCCTTCAGCTGACAAGCTTGCAAAGACAAAGCCGCGATATAACTGCATGCGCGGAACTTTACGGATATTCGCTTCTTTTTTGCCCTTACAAAAATCGCTACCCTTATACCCCTCTTCCTGAGGAATATGCGCAAGCGTGCCGTCGGTTTCGAATACATAACCATGGTAGGGGCAACGAAATTGTCCGACGTGTCCTGCATCATCGCCGACGAGTTGAGCCCCCTTATGAGAACAACGATTGAATAGCACATTAACTTTTCCTTCTTTGTCTCTGGTCATAATGACCGCCTGAGCACCGATTGAAGTAGAAAAATAATCACCGGGATTTGACACCTGACTCTCATGCCCGACAAATACCCAGGCTTGCCCCCAAACTCTTTTCATTTCAAGATCAAAAATATCAGGATCAGTATAGACACGTTTATGCACACGATCTTTTTCAACGAGTGCTGCAATTTCCGTCTTACTTATTTCAGATAACATGAGTTTGATATCAGCCTATTAAATTGGAATTATTTGTAGTGAAATTATACGTACGCTAACCGCGAAGAACAAATCTTCATTAGTTGAAATAACTTATTCAAACTGAGGCAATTTTCATGAATTAATAGACGCTTATGTACTATGTGTGCATTTCAATTTTTCATCGATGTGAGTCTTGAGCACAGATTCAACATCAACAGAATAACCAGGTTTATTTTAAAGCATTGAATATAAAATATAAAATATGTTGTAAATGAGTGACATCTACTTGAATTGTATATCTGAAATTAAAATGTTGTAATGGTTGAGTCTCTATTGAGATACAATTGAATTCACACATCATTCCGGGGGGAGAAGTGTTATGGATTTCAAAAGCAAGCTCGTCGTCAAATTTATCCTATTAATTATCACATTGTCGATTTCAAATAATATTCTCGCTCAAGGTGGTTTACTCGAGGAAGTGATCGTTACAGCACAAAAACGTGAACAATCTGTTCAGGATGTTGGCATTGCCATTACTGCCATTAGTGGTGAGCAAATGGATGCACTGGGTTTCTCAAATAGCATAGACATCGCACGTTATTCTCCGGGAGTATCTATGTCTGGCGGTGGTGGTGATCAACGTAACGAATTTACCATTCGCGGCGCCACGCAAAATGATTTCGCTGATCATGCTGAATCTCCCAACGCCTTGTACGTGGATGAGGTTTATCAAGCAGCGCAACAAGCCCAACTATTCGCCCAATTTGATATGCAACGGGTAGAAGTATTGAAAGGCCCACAGGGCACTTTGTTTGGTCGTAATGCCACCGGGGGCCTGATACATTTTGTGACCAATAAACCAAGTCAGGAATTTGAATCTTACGCAGATATTACTTACGGCACAGAAGATACTATTCAGGCTGAAGCTGCTGTAAGTGGCGGCGTTTCCGACACAATCTCAATGAGATTATCCGGTGTCTATAGTGGTTATGATGACCTCATAGACAATCCTTTTACGCCTGCCGACTTACCACCGACAGCTGGCTTATTGCAAGCCCTTGGTCGACCAGCAACATATAATCCTACCATTGATATTAATGACAAATACGGTGAGGAAACTTTTGGTTTTCGCGGCCAAATGTTGTTCGAACCTAATGATGATGTTGAGTTTTTGTTGCAAGGTAATTACGGTAAACAGGAGTTTTCAGCTGCTGCTTACAACAGTATTCCAACCGTTGCCTTTGTCGATGATACCGACGGTGATGGCGTATTCGATGATGTGGTCAATACTGATTTTCAAAATAATGTACGCACCACCTGTGAACAGGTAAACGTTAATGATGGAAGTTGTGTCGATACAGTTTTTGACGGCGATCTGGATGGTGTACGACCGAACGATCAGGGCGATTTATTCGGTCAATTTGATCCCGATCCAATCAACGATTTCGCAGGTGCCAATGATCACACTCCGGATCCTGGTAATAAAATCAAAATGTTTAATGTCTCGGGTAAACTAACCTGGGATCTTGATTTCGCGAAATTGGTTTCAGTCAGTGCCTTTTCAAACATTAAACACCGTCAATCGCTTGATGTAGGAGATGCACCGGTACCGCAATTTATCTTTTTCAGAGAAACTGATATGGATTGGTTTTCTCAGGAAATCCGCCTTGAAGGTGAGGAAGAACGTTTCCGTTGGATAGCCGGTGCATATTACCTGAACATCGACGTAAAAGCGGCCCAGGGGCTTGCCGATACAGTAGGTGGTCTGAATATTTTCGGCGGTTATTTCTTTGGTCCGGTTTTCAATAGTGATAATGGTGTGCCCTTTTTCGTTCCTGGAATCGGTGGGAATCCAATCAGTCTACTTACCGGTGAACCAGGCACAGGGGATACTTTTGTTGAAGCCACAACCGATACTGATTTAAAAACAAACTCCTACTCATTATTTGGCCATATCGATTTTGATCTTACTGACCAGTTAGCGCTAACAGTAGGGTTCCGTGGCATTATCGAAGAAAAAGACTTTTCTTTTACGAATCGATTGTATAGAAATGTTCGAGATGGGCGCTCAGATGGTGCCCAGTTTGCAGGTGCTCAGCCCTTTAGTTTTATTTTTACACCAGCGGGCGTACCGGCAGATTTTCTTGATCCCTTTTCTGATAAGACTTCTGACTTTCTCTGGTCAGGCAAAATCCAATTGAACTACAGCCCAACTGACGACTTGCTTTTTTATGGTGGCGTCAATCGTGGCATCAAGGCTGGGAATTTTAACGGTCCCTTACTAACTGGACTTACTCAGGATGAATACGGCTACAAAGAAGAAGTACTGCTGTCGTATGAAGCGGGCTTCAAGTCTTCATTGTTAGGTGGAAAAGCGCGTTTAAATTTCTCTGCCTATTACTACGATTACAAAGACTATCAGGCATTTCAGTTTGTCGGCACCTCTGGTGCTGTATTTAACACTGACGCTGAATATTGGGGCTTCGAAGTAGAGCTTATCGCTAACCCAACTGATCAGATCGATTTATGGCTTGGACTTAGCTATATCGACCCAGAAGTGCAAAATCTCGAAGTAGCAGACAATGTATTTAGAAATGTTGAACCTACTTTCACCCCACAAGTACAGTTTTCCGGTGTCGGTCGATATACATGGCCAGAAGCGATCATGGGTGGTTCAGTATCGCTGCAGCTCGATGGCTCTCATGCATCTTCTAGCTTCAGTAACATCAATAACTTTGATAGTCATCGAATGCCTGCAAGCTGGATTGGTAATTCACGTATTCAATGGGAAAGTGCAGATGGTCGTTGGCGTCTAGCAGGTTTCGTTAAGAACTTTTCCGATTCACGAACACAGACTTCAACTTTCGATCTCGCGACTATCGGTGGTGCCGATGAAATCTCATTTGAAAGACCTCGTTGGGGTGGTGTGAATGTACGCTATTCCTACTGATCTATTTGAATGTTGAATGCACTCTAATTAAAACTGATATTTCGCGTTAATAGCCGAAACGAATGTCTTTGACACTTATCGAAGGTGGGATCGTCCTCACCTCTGACCCGGCTCAGCCTCTTTTGCAACCGGGCTATGTGCTTATTGAAAACGGTATTATTAAGGCCGTTGGCGAAGGAACGTGCGATACGCCTGATATATATCAACGTATCGACGCGAGCAATAAACTCGTTATACCGGGGCTGATCAACGCCCACACGCATCTTTGTATGACCCTCGGCCGATCTTTGGGAGCGGATCGCTCTCTACTTCAGTGGTTAACCGAAGCACAAGTTCCTTTTATGTCGCAAATGACAGCTGAAGACCATGCACTGGCCGTAAAGCTGGGCGCGATAGAAAACCTTAAAGCCGGCAATACAACTATCTGTGAAATTTTCTTTAGCGCTCGCTATCCAGATGGAGCAGACAGTCTCGCCGCACAAGCTTTGGATGAAGTAGGTATCCGTGCCCTGTTCTTTCGTTGTTCCAGTGATGAAGAATTCGCGCCGGGATTCATTGAGAGTACTGCAGATATTGACAAACGCAGTCAAGAATTGATTAAACAGTGGCAGACTCATGACAAAATCGATATCGGTGTAGGTCCTTTGGTGCCGTGGACGGCGACAGAAGAATACTGGGCTGATATCTGCTCTTTGCGCGATACAGGTATCAGCGTTCATCTACACACCGCCGAAACACCAGAATACAACGATTTGATGCTTGGTCGTTCCGGCTTGAGTAATGTCGGCTTTCTTGCCGATAGAGGCGTATTAAACGAAAAAGTCATGCTCAACCATTGTGTGTTCCTAAACGATGCAGACATTGAAGCGGTAGCGGACAGTGGTGCTTCTGTAATTCATGATCCAACATCAAACATGTTCCTTGCATCCGGTATCGCACCAATATTGAAGATGCGCAAAGCTGACATCACAGTAGGTTTAGCTTGCGACGGTCCAGCCTGTAATAACACTCAGGATATGTTTGAAGTAATGAAGGATGCAGCCTTACTTCAAAAAGTGACGACTTGTGATGCCACCGCACTGACCGCGCGCGATGTCTTTGCCATGGCCACGATTGACGGAGCCCGCGCCTGCGGTATGGAAGATAAAATTGGCAGTCTTACTGCGGGGAAGCATGCAGATATTACTATAATTGATACGCTCGCCAGTCACCTAAGTCCTATTCATGACCCTTTCGCAACACTGGTTTATTCAGTACGCGCCGCGGATGTAGAAACGGTGCTCGTAGGTGGACGTGTTGTTGTGGCGCAAGGAAAGATTCAAACAATCGATGAGCTAGATATCATCCATCAAGCACAAAAACGTGCAGTTGAACTCAGGCAAGCTGCAAAACTTGACTGATTAATAAACACCACCGCGAATAGTTGCTATACGATCTGCGACCAGTTTTTAGAAATAAACCGTGCAGATCTATCAGCAAGTGCATGAATAGTATAGGTGGAGTTAACACAGGAGCTTGTGGGAAAAAGACTCGCGCCTCCTATATACAAATTTCGCATGCCATGCACCCTGCCAAAAGAATCTGCCACAGAATTAGATTCGTTCGAACCCATAATCGTGCCACCCATCATGTGTTGAGAAAATATTTGGCTTTCCATAACGTCGTTTGAACCCGCTAGCTTTAATACTTCATGACCTTCTTTACGCATATTCTCTATCAACAGCAGAGCATCTTTCGTTACCCGATAATTAGTGTGGACAGCAGGCACTCCATTAGCATCTTTTTCACCGGATAATTCAATACGGTTCTCCCAAACAGGTTGGTCTTCCACCATACCGATCATATTTCCCATTCCATGGGCGGCCTTTTGCATAAAATCCTGCAAAGCTTTACCAAAGATATGTGAGCGGCTCATACCCAGACCGATAATATCGTTCGGTTTAACTGCCATTGCGATATTCCATTGACGAGAGCCAAAACCCTTGTGTTTACCAATCTTGTCATATGCATCCTGACACAAGAGCTGCCCACCTGTTGTACCAAGATAATTTTGAATATCTTCGCCTTCAAATAATGCGGTGAATAACAACGATGGATGAGTCATAAGATATCTGCCCACAAGATCATGTTTATTACCTACAGAATAATCTGTTCCCGGCATTCTGGAGTTCAGTAAAATCCTGACATTCTCCACTACAAACGCGCTCAATATAACCAGATCTGCATACTGTTCTTTGCGTTCGCCGTTTTCAAAGTATTCAACTCCGAGCACTTTTTCAGTCGTGTTATCGATAATTAGTTTACTGACACGGACATTGGTCTTTATCTGTGCGCCCGCCTTTGTCGCAATAGGCAAATAAGTGACCAGGGGGTTTGCCAATGCTCCGGTTGGGCAACCAGCATCACACCAACCGTCCCAAAGACAGGCATCCCGGCCATTATAGGGTCGGGTCAGCACAGCCATGGGCAGCGGTGCAGTATGCATATCAAGTTTTTCAAATCCTCTTGCAATGGTTCTGCCATGCTCGGATAGCAGTACAGGCGGAAGCGGATACGGCTCACCTTGAGGTCGCCACTTCTCAGCGACGGCATCACCGGCTATCCCAACTTCTTTTTGAATCCGGTCGTAATGTAAGCGCAAGTCCTCGTATCCAATCGGCCAGTCCATTGCCTTACCATATTGGCTGTGTTCAAAAAAATCCTCCGGATGATAACGTGGCCAAATTGCATAGTGATGAAGCGCTGTGCCCCCTGTACCTTCTCCCCGGTTTAATCTCAAGCCGGGGTCATCGGCGATAAACGGCGTAGGTTGTTCAACATTCTTGAGCCTCCGTGCCCAAACCTGCGAGCTGTATAACTCCTCTTTTTTTCGTTCGTCACCGGCTTCAAAAATAACAACGCTGCGGTCTTGTTGGGCCAAATGCGCGGCAAAAACACTACCGGCAGCGCCGCCCCCGACGATAAGCACTTCAGGTTTGTCCATGTTCACAGCTTCGCTCATATTGCTTACCAGGTACTCGGCGGTAAAATGTGTTCCATGTAGGGTATCCCGAGTTTCTGAAAGCCTTCGGGTGTGCCATAAACAAGGTCAAGGGCATCACTACGCACACACTGATAAAAAAGAAAGGGCGATGTCTCACTTTGCCAACCCGATAAATCATGGCCACTCATATGTTGAAACAGGCTTGAGATAATTTTTTCTTTCTCGTCCTGAGACATATGCTCAAATTCCTTATTGGTTTTTTCTAGCGAATAAGATGATAAACTTTCAATACCGCCGCGATAAAAAGGTAGAAAAGGCGGCGTCAAATTAAAGTAACTCGCGATTAAGGTAGTCTTGGTAGGCTCTGTCGTGAGGTTATAATCCAGATAATGTGCAATACCTGCCTCGCGCGCCCCGGGTACCAGGGTTTCAGCGAAATCCTCAAGAATCTTAGCTTCAGTTTTATTCAGGGTTTTCAGCGCTAGTGATTTTGCGTAGGCGCTTCGCGACGTCATTAGCACATTAACACCTGCTACATTTGTAGCAATCATTCCCAGGCCAATGCCCTTTTTCAGAAGTTGTCGACGAGACTGTGATGCGGCTTTGTCTTGACCATTCATACGCTACTTACTTCAGTCTCCTTCTTTGCCCGTCTGCGGGCCATCTTCACGACCAGGTTATCGGCAATACCGGGGCGTGACCAGGGACAGACGGCTAAACAAATACCGCAAGTCTTATTATCCATGAAGTAAGGTAGGCAAAGGTCGAAATCAACAAACCATTTCACTTCTCCGCGAACCATCACTTTCTCAGAGAAAATAGCTTTGGGTGGACAGGCGTTTGAACATACCTGACAACGAATACAAAAATCATCGGCACCAAAAATATCTGGCGCATCTGCAACTAGTGGCAGATCCGTCAGCACCATCGATAGGCGGAAATTGGCACCCAGCTTACGATGGATCATCGAGCCATGCTTACCTAATTCACCCAGGCCCGCTTCGATTGCCGCAGGAATCATCAACACATCTTCTGTATGGGGGCCGGTCTTCGCCGCTGCAAAATGACCCTGTTCCTGTATCCAGTTAGCAAGATGTTTTGAAGTGTTTCCGGCTCGTAGATACTGCTCCATTATTTCAAGATAGGTTTCTTCATCTGGTGCCGCACTCAGTCTGGGGTAATCATGCGCGAAAGCCATGACCACGACATACTTACCTTTTGGTACCGGTCTGTCTTCGAAGGTCCATTCCTCCCGGTATTCGCAAATACCGACATCTTCGGCGCCCAACTCCAGCGCCTTGCTTTTCACTTCAGCGCTCCAGTTTACCGTACTTTTTTCTAGCGCTTCGGCGGCTATATCACTGACCGGGATCGCTGAGGTTTCCTCGTAGCGTTTGCGGGCTTCGATAATACGCTGGTTATCTTTGTTCTGATTATAGAAATAGTCGAGTGCTTCCGTATGGGCAATTGTGCCATCCGCACGCCAGAAAACCGGTCGTGGCCGGCCCGCTTCTGTTTCGCCTAAACCATTGATCTCCTTGCCTGTGATGTCAGGCCAGAGATCGATGATTTCCTGGTTTGGCGTGTAGGCCTTTTGTACTGCACTCTTACTTCGAGTCATCAGTGAATGCCCCTTATTTAATTAGCTGGCTTAAGACTATTTTCTAAAACGTGGTAGTACCTCACTCGCGAATCGTTCCACCTGTCCTGCCTGATCCATCGAACCAAAACGACAAACAAACGTGTCTACCCCGGCCTCCGCGAATGTTTCAATCCATTCACTAATATCATCAGCATTGCCCACCGGTCCCCACTCCGAAAGATCGATAATTTTGGAAAGCTCTGGGTAGTACTGAGCGATGTACTGCTCAATATCCGCCTTTGCACTTTCTTTTGAATCACCAATTCGTAGTGTCACCTGATAGGCTACTGAGAAACTATCCGGATCTTTCCCTTCTTCACTTGCAATTCTGCGTATGGTGTCCAGCTGTTCTGTGACTTCTTCAGGATGCTGAGCTCGACAACAAGTCATCCAGCCGTCACCCAGTTTTACAATCCGCCGACATGCTTTTTCCATACGTCGCGCCATTACTTCAGCAGAGCTGACACCCTTAATGCGTGGGTTCGATGCGATATACATTGGAGGTGGCCTTTGTATCGGTAACATCGGACCCAGTTCGCTACCACTGTAAAAACCAACGTTGTCTAGTTGGTGATGTTTGCCATTTAAAGTCGCATAGCCTGTGCTAAGTAATTGCCGGCTTATGTCCAGACACTCTTCAAACAGTGTTACCCGATCAGACATAGACAGTCCAAGCGCTTCGAATTCAGCTTTGACGCTGGGCTCGTTGCTGCCCATGCCAACCCCAAGTATCGTGCGACCTTTTGAGATACGATCTAATGTCGCCCACTCCGCAGCCAGCCAGAGAGGGTTGCGTGCGGAGGCAACAATAATTCCCGTGCCAAGTTGCACCTTTTGAGTACGCTGCGATATTGCACTCAGTAAAGAAATGGGTTCCCAACGAGGGCGTGATAAAAGTGAGTCGCCTAACCATACGGAATCAAAACCACGTTCCTCACAGACAACGGATAGATCGAGTAAGGCCTCGAGATCGTAATCTGGTGCAATCAAAGGTTCTCGATTATTGAGATTTACGCCAAAATGCAGTGCCTTACTCATTGTTGTTACCCTTAAAGATCTTCATCTAACTTCACCTTGTAAAACTCCCGTGCCGCCTCTAATGATATCTTGCCTTCACGAATATCCTCTTCAACTAATTCCCGATCACGCTCAAGCGGAGAGCCAAAACCACCACTGCCGGAACAGACAAAACTAACTACATCATTTTCGCGTAAGTTGTAGTTTCCCTTAGACTGCAATTTCTCTTCAGCATCTGTATCCGGGTTGAGGATAGTCGTACCGAGCGTTCCAGGCATACCACCATCCAGTCCGTAAACCGGGAAGCGATGGCGATCAGTGAGGTTTGATAGGTTAACGTTATCAACAAGCATGCGTATGTCTTTGCGTACAGCCAGGCCGCCTCGGGTACGTCCGGCGCCACCCGAGTCTGTTATTAGTTCGAAGCGTTCCACCAGGATAGGATTCTTGGCTTCCTGTGCTTCGATGGGAATATTTTCAACCGATACAATTGGGGAAACCGAATCTATACCATCCTTGGTTAATCTTGCGCCAACACCCGAGGTTGCGTAATCATAAAAGATAAAGCGGCGACCGCTTTCTGGATCGGTACCACCAAATATAGGATTGACCCATTGCCCGCTCCCTGCACTGACCCGTTCCGGAAAGGCCGGGCCAAGCGCGCCGAAAATTAGCTCGACGATACGTTGATTCAAAAGTGCGCGACCACCAACAGGCGCCGGCCGAGTCGGATTGAAAAAAGTTCCCGGGGTCGCGGTCACTGTGATTGGTCGGAGTTGACCTTCATTCTGTGGAATGGAGTCACCTGTAGTAATAGCCTTTGTTGCCCAATAACAATAGGCTGCAGTATAGGTCAGCGTGCTATTTATTGAGGCAGCTACCTGTTTTGCAGAACCTGAGAAATCGTAGGTAATTGAATCATCCTCAATCGTAACGGTTACCGCCATAAGCACCGGTTTTGTTCCAGGCCCCATGTCATCAAGGTATTCTTCAAACGAATAACTGCCATTCGGAATCGCAGCGAGCTCAGCACGTACAGCCTGCTCGGAACGGTCGATGAAGATTTCTGCCGCGGCACTAACGAGCTTCTCTCCATGTTTCTCATACAGCTCACCCATTTTCAAGGCACCGACGTGAAGCGCTGCTCGCTGTGCACTGATATCACCTAACACTAACTCCGGCACGCGCACATTTGACTCGATTAGACGCAGTACCTCCTTGTTTGGCTCCCCGTCACGATAAAGTAAGATCGGTAACATAAGTAAGCCTTCCTGCATTAAATCCGTAACACCGACTACGCCCTGACTTCCCGGTGTAGATCCACCGATGTCCGTCACATGCACACTACAACAAACAAAACCGACCAGAACCTCTGCCGCAAATACCGGACTCATGGCGAATACATCAGGTAGATGTCCCGACCCAATATAGGGGTCGTTCATGATTATTAAATCACGTGGCTTAAGGGTGTCCGGTGGATAGTATTCAATCATGTGTTTTACTACACCCGGCATTGCGCCAAGGTGTGCAGGACTACGATTTGCCTGTGCAAGTAAACGTGCGTCCACATCAAAGACTGCAGTTGAGTAGTCTCCGCCTTCCCGAACCTGATCAGAAAATGCAGTATGTTGTAAGGCCTCGGCTATTTCTTCGCATATTGCGGCGAGACGCCCCCAGATGACTGCAACGGTTAAATTATCGGGTGCCATCATTCTTTACCCCCTACTTCGATTACCAGCGCGCCGCTTGCATCAAGCGTGAGTACATCACCGGGCAATACAAGCGTTGTTGTATATGCTTCTTCTACAATACAGGGTCCATCAATCGCTTCTCCAACACGAAGCGCGGACCTGTCAACAACTAGCGTATCTACAAAACCCGCTTCGCCTAAATAAACAGTGCGAGTTCGCTTTTCAAAACCTTTGTCATTCCTCACCGAACTCTGCTGTGCATGGGAGACGTCCTGTTCTCTGGTAACTGTCAGATACCAGGTGACAGCCTCTATCGATAATGTTGTTTCCCGATAACCATAATTCTGTTCATAGCGTGCATGAAAAGATTCAACAAGTTGCTCGATATCAATATCCCCACTCTCATTCAATCCGACTTTAAGTTCAAAACCCTGTCCTGCATAACGCAAACCGACAGCTCGTCGAACAGATAAATCTTTATCAGACCAGGAACCTTCGATATTTTGACGCGCGTTGTCTTCCATCGACTTCAAAATAGCATTTGCACGCGCACTGGCATCAGCTTCATCAAGTAATATTTGACCTGATTGCGCAAGTTCGACTGACTCAAGTGCTTGCAAGAGACCGATAGCCGAACCAACACCCGCACCAGGTGGCACAAGCATTTTTTCGATACCCAGCGCTCGCGCGAGAGAACTACCGTGCACTGCAGCCGCTCCTCCGATACAAACCAGTACAAAACTTCGTGGATCAAAACCACGATCGATCGAGACCAGTCGCAATGCGCGTTCCATCTCAAGGTTGACGACCTCGTAGATACCCCATGCAGTCCGAATTCGATCAAGTTCTAGTTGAGATGCAAGCGTGTCCATGGCCTTATTCGCTGACTCTAGATCCAGACTCATGCTACCTCCGGCAAACCTTTCAGGGTTTAAATACCCTAATAAAAGATTGGCGTCAGTCACCGTGGGTTTATCACCACCACGTCCATAACATGCAGGGCCCGGTTGCGCGCCAGCGCTTTGCGGTCCTACGTTTAGAATGCCTAAACGTGGCTCCGCAATCGAGCCACCACCGGCGCCGATTTCTACCAGATCGATAGTTGGCGTATCGACAGGTAAACCACTACCACGACGGTTCAAGCTTCGTTCGAGCTCAAAATACGTTGTCTTGCTCGGCACACCTGCTTCGACAATCGCCGTTTTTGCAGTCGTTCCCCCCATATCGAAGGACAGAAGATCCTGGTGTCCACATAAGGAACCGAAATGTGTCGATGCGAGAACACCCGCCGCAGGCCCTGATTCCAAAGTACTTACTGGTATCATCGATGCTTGCTCAGCTGTCGCCAGTCCACCACTGGACTGCATAATCCATAATTGAGAGCTAATACCGAGTCTTGGCAGCATCGCCGCTAACTCGCGAAAGTAAGCGCCTAGTACAGGCGTAAGATAGGCATTCACTACGGCTGTGCTGGTGCGTTCATATTCTCGACCTTGCAAGGACACGTCTGAGGAAATAGTGACCTCAAGGTCAGGCTGTTGTACAAGAAGAATTGTTTTCGCGCGACGTTCGTGTTCTGGTGCAACATAGGAATGCATAAAGGAAACAACGACAGAGGTGATGTCTCTATGATGAAATTCATCAGCCAGCAGACGCAGCTCTTCTTCAACCAGTTTGGTTCGTATACTGCCATCGGCCATACATCGTTCTGTGACTTCGAAGGAACGAGACCTGGGTACGAGTGGCGTGGGTTTATCCATTTGCACATCGTACATACTCCAACGCAGAGCACGCCCAATTTGCAAGACATCGCGAAAACCACGTGTCGTAATCAGCGCAATATCAGGTCCCTTACGTTCAAGAACGGCATTACATCCGCGTGTAGTTGCGTGTATCACTTTATATACGTCACTGCCATTGATACCAGTGCGCTTCAAAAGCATTGCGACGCTATCTTCGATGACCTGGATGAGAGTATCCGGGTCAGCGAGTAATTTATCACTCTCTTCACGACCATCATCAGTGCGAAGCACTATGTCAACAAAAGTACCGCCGACATCGATGCCCAGTTGCGCACCAGTTTTTAAATTCGAAGCTCCCATCAATGACTAACCTCACATACGGTTGGAGTGTAATTTCTATTGGCTGTGTCTGCTCGAGTACTGGAGCAAATAAGGTTTTTGATAATCGCTGTCGCAATGAACATAGTCAAGTTTCGTCTTAAAACCCTTCGTTTTTGGCTTATTTATTTCGTTTTTGGTTTAGGACAGTTATATAATCATGGCAACATAACTTCAGGGTCTGATTACGCTGAACTATACAGCCCCAGAATTAATTACATGGTTTATGCCTTAAGCCCTTTAATTCAGAATTAAGAAGATAAGCTGCGATAATTATGTCAAGCATTCATACACTGCAAGCATCTGCCTCAAACAGTAATACTTACTGGAGTACTTCTCATTTAGATGAGGCTAATACACATTTAAATGACATCTTCTGGCCGCATGATTTAAATGTCGTAGGCCCAGGGCAAACCATTCAGGTTAAACATGTTAGCGCTAAACTTGCGAGCTTATCAATTAACTCACTCAGCTATGGCGCGGATGTTTCGATTAGACCTGTAGAACCTGTCGAACCCGCTTATGTCTTTGTCTTCACGCTTGCCGGGGTAGCTAAACACTGGGAGAACAATGAAATAAATGTTTCCCGGGCCGACGATGTTTATGTGACAAACCCCGGCGTGAGTTCGCAAACAGACATATCTCACGATCACACTCAACTTTCACTCAAATTAACAAAGAGCACTATTTGTCGATATCTTGAACAGGAATTTAATATTGATATTAAAGATCTGCCAAGATTTAGCACTCAGGCAACATCGGTTAAAACTGATACTAAAAGTCTGGGTTATATACTTAAGATGATTACAAACTATCTAAACGACAACGGCGAACAAAATGTAAACCCAATCGTTGAAAGTTATCTTGAAAAAACACTGATCAGTGCCGTAATTACAGAGCTACCACATAATTACAGTGATTTAATCAATAATCTTAATCAGGATGAAACATCACCCAGATATGTTCGCATGGCTCAGGAATATATTCATGCAAATATCTATGACGTTATTACTATTGAAATGTTAGCAAATGTTGCGCATTCAAATCCCAGATCGATTCAGAGCGGTTTCAAAAAATGCTTTGATATGACACCCACCCAATACATTCGGTCTTACAGATTAGATATAGCACATGAAAAACTAAAACGTGCTGCACGATCCGGATTAAGTGTCAGTGAAATCGCATTCAGTTGTGGTTTCAATGATCTAAGTAAATTTGCACGATATTACCGTATTAAATTTGATCAGCTACCATCTGAAACTATACGCTAAAAGTGCCGCTAAACGCTCCATATCTTTGCTGTAATTACAATGCTAACGAAAGTTTTGGATTCTAAAACAACGCTTAATTAGAATCCATTAAGTACAGGGCCTCAACCTTAAGTTAAGAAAACGTATCAAAATACATCTTGTCAGAACGACTGCTCTATATC
>Ga0055584_100000514_pt1 | contig 36824 bp, 39 predicted proteins | sample OSDHelmetaG_FD_58716 | JGI IMG/M metagenome (GOLD analysis project Ga0055584, IMG submission 58716) | Pelagic marine sediment microbial communities from the LTER site Helgoland, North Sea, for post-phytoplankton bloom and carbon turnover... | ecosystem: Environmental > Aquatic > Marine >...
ATTTGCTCGAAGTCATTCACATCAGTGATACCCATTTCGGCCCGGATCGTTCTCTCGACATCCGCGGCGAGAATACCTGTGATCGCGCGGAGGCTCTCGTCGCAGAGATCAATCGGCTTCCCTTTGTCCCCGACTTCATCGTTCATACAGGAGACGTCGCCAACTATCCCGAAGAAGGTGCCTACGCCATTGCTGAGGAGACCTTTTCGCATCTCCCTGCCCCGGTTTATTATGCTACCGGAAATCACGACGACGTTCCGATGATGCGAAACGCTCTCACATTTGGAGAGCTGGACCTGCTGGTCCCGGAAAGTGATGAGCAGCTCTGCTATCGCATCGGCGGTGCCGCTTCCAAATGGGATTTTTTTGTTCTCGATGGAAAGGTGCCGATCGAGGAAGGGCCCCATGGTTTCCTGACAGAAAACCAAACTACTGCTGTCCTCGATTCAATTTCCGGAGAGAAGCCCGTAGCGCTTTTCCTCCACTACCCCCTTTCCCCAATCGGCTCTAAATGGATTGACGAACATCTTCTCGTCACGAATGGACTGGAGTTCCAATCCGCTCTCGCAGAGAAGGCGGGATCCAATCTACGGGGCATTTTCTCAGGCCACCTCCACCGCGGATTTCAGCTGCATCGCGACGGCGTTCTGCAATCCGGCGTCTCCAGCCCCGCCTGTGAGTTCACCGCCGGACCGGACGAGGAGAACTGCAATTTCCTCGCGGGAGGACCGATTCCGTTTCATCATGTCACCTTCACCGAAGATGCCACTATGGTGAAAGCCTACTCGATTCCATTTGGATAGGGGCTAGCGTCTCGGCAGCATGAACCGAGTTATTCTCGTCTTTCTCAAATTTCCTGAACCCGGTCGCGTCAAGACTCGGCTCGCCGCCGATATTGGAGACGAAGCAGCGACTCGTATCTACGAGCAATTGGCCTGCCGCGTTCTTGAGCGATGCCGGGCCGCAGCGCCCGATGAAATCGTCATCACCTACGATCCGTCAGAAAAATTCGAGCAGATTCGCGAGTGGCTTGCACCTTGGCTCGATCCGTTTCCAGGGGAAGTGAATTGGCTCGCGCAGGAACAGGGGGATCTCGGTGACCGCCTCGCCCGTGCGACCGAGACCGTTTTTGCCGGGAACCCTGACAGTCATCTCGCGATTATTGGGACAGATTGCATCCACCTCGATTCTGATATTTTTGCAGAAACCTGGTCCCATCTGGAAGGCGAAACCGATGCCGTTTTCGGTCCAACAGAAGATGGTGGCTACTACCTGCTCGGAATCAAATCACCTCATCGCGAACTCTTCGAAAACATTCCGTGGAGTTCCGAGTCTACCCTTCCAGCCAGTCTCGACACTGCGAAAAATGCGAGTCTCAGGACTGAACTTCTGCCGGAGCGATTCGACATTGATACTGCCGACGAATGGAAACGCGTCGAATCCGAAGTGAGTGCCCGGCGCTGCCTGTTTTTTGATCGCGACGGCGTCGTGAACCAGTCCCCCGGTCCGGGCTACGTCCTGTCCGAAGATGATTTTCACCTCAATCCCGGCATCGCAGAGGCATTGCTCTGGCTGAAAAAACGTGGATGGCTCGCCATTCTCATCACGAGTCAGAAAGGCGTCGGCAAAGGTCTGATGACGGAAGCGGATCTCAGTCGCATTCATCAAAAAATGCAGTCCGAACTGGCGAAGACGGGAGCCGCTTTCGACGGCATTTACGCCTTTACCGGTAAACCCGATTCGCCCCACCGACCCAAGCCCGATCCGGAAATGATCGAGACGGGATCTGAAAGGTTTTTCGTTGAACCGCGTCAATCCTGGATAATCGGCGATGCAGATCGCGATATCGAAATGGGAAAAGCTGCCCAGCTGGCCGGAACCATCCGAATCCAAGGTGATAAACCCATCGAGATCGAAGCTGACCACACCCTGAAATCGACAACAGAAATAGTCGATTTATTCGAGAAAATTTTATAATTGTGAAAATTTAAATTCCGACTGGCTTTTACTCGCTCCAGAGATAGAGTAAGTTTTCGCCCCTACCGGAATCCGAATCTTCCTCCACCCACATGGCCAGAGCTTCCAATCTCACGATGTGTTCCTTCTGCGGTAAAAGTCACGCAGAAGTCAAAAAGTTGATCGCCGGTCCCGGCGTCTACATCTGCGATGGGTGCATCCACGTTTGCGAAGGCATCCTCGAAAAAGAGCTCCACGAAGAGAAGGAAGTCGCCCCAACCGACCTCACGGTTCCCAAGCCCAAGGAGCTTCTCGGAAAACTCGACGACTATGTCATCGGTCAGGACCACGCGAAAAAAGTCCTCTCCGTCGCCGTTCACAACCACTACAAGCGCCTCCAGCAATTCTCTGCTCCGGCCAAAGTTCGTGCACACAATCGCTTTTCCGAATTCGAGGACGTCGAGATCGAAAAGAGCAATATCCTTCTTATCGGCCCAACCGGATCCGGAAAAACGCTTCTCGCGAAGACACTCGCCAAGGTACTGAATGTTCCCTTTTGCATCGCAGATGCGACTACCTTGACGGAGGCTGGCTACGTCGGCGAAGACGTCGAGAACATCATCCTGCGACTCCTCCAGTCCGCCGACTACGACGTCGAGCGCGCCGAGATGGGGATCATTTACATCGACGAAATCGATAAGATTGGCCGCAAGACCGAGAATGTCAGCATCACCCGCGACGTCAGTGGTGAAGGCGTTCAGCAGGCGCTCCTTAAGATGCTCGAGGGAACCGTTTGCAACGTTCCCCCGCAAGGCGGGCGCAAGCATCCTCAGCAGGAATACATCCAAGTAAACACCGAGAGAATTCTTTTCGTCTGCGGTGGAGCCTTCGTCGGACTGGAAGAGATCGTCGGCCGTCGCCTCGGTAAAAAAGTTCTCGGATTCGGTGATGAAATTACCAAAGTCGCCAGCGAGAGCGAGATCGAAACACAGCTTCGCAATATTTCCCCTGAAGACCTTCACGGCTTCGGACTGATCCCCGAATTTGTCGGACGTCTCCCCGTCGTTTCCGCCCTGCGTCCACTCCAGACGCCAGAATTGGTCCAGGTTCTCACCGAACCAAAGAATGCGATGGTGAAGCAGTATGCCAAACTCCTCGCGATGGATGGCGTCAATCTCAAGATCACCGAAGACGGCCTCGAAGCCATGGCCGAAGAAGCAATCGACCGTGGAACCGGTGCCCGGGCACTGCGCTCGATCTTCGAAAAGCTCATGCTCGAAGTCATGTTCGACGCACCGAGCCAGGACAGATTCGCCAAAGTCATCGTCGACCGCGAAGTCGTCGAAGGCACGAAAGAGCCTGAGGTGATCATGGAGAAAAAAGCGAAAGACGACGGAGACGAGAAGGAAGCTGCGTAGCATCCGACTGAGAAAATACTTTCACTGCATTCCTGCGGGACACCCTCGAAAGAGTTTATGCAGCTCAAATGATCGGAGGCGAATGAAGCCGATTTCTGACTGGGGAAGTGGACTCATTTTTGCGGTGGTCTGGAGCGAAAAGCTTTGGTAGTTTGCATCCATGAAGAATCTCCTCCTTTTTGTAGCATTAGCATTTTACTGCTCCAGTCTCAGCCTTGCTCAAGAATCTCCCTCTTCTGCGATTACGCTCTCAAAGTTCTCCCTCGGTGCGCATGTTTCGGGAGACGAAGTCGACCTCTCAAAAATGTCTGGAAAGGTCGTCGCCATCGAATATTGGGGCACGCGGTGAGGCCCCTGCATCGGTGCAATTCCCCATCTGGTTCAGATGGACAGAAGAATGAAAAAGAAAGGGCTCGTTATTGTCGCTCCTGAAGTTCAGGGAAGCCCGGATGATGCAATCAAGAAGCTCGTCGACGAAACAAAGATCAGCTACACGGTTACGAGAGGAATCCGGGGGCCAAACTTGAGCGACGGTATTCCGCACATGGCCGTATTCGATGTTTCCGGAAAGCTCATTTTCAGCGGACACCCAGCTGATCCCGAATCAGAGAAGGTCATCAAGAAAGCGCTGAGAGAAGTCGAAGACAGCAATGCGTCCACGAGCGGTTTGGGCGCCATTAAGAAAGACCTCGTTGCGATGCGAGCATGGACTAACGCGGAAGGACGCACCATGCAGGCAAAACTTATCGAAGTCTCGGGAACCACGGGGCAGTTCCAATTCTCAAACGGCAGAAGGTTTGAATACGATATCTCCAAGCTTTCTGAAGCTGATCAGGAGATCATCAAAAAAGCGCAGAACCCAGAGGCTAGCGAGTAACCGCTCGCCTCTCAGCTTACCCGAGCATCCCGAATCCCCTGCTCCAGAATCCACTGCGAGGCGTGGCAGTGATTCATCTCGCAGAGCGGGTAAATTTCGAGGCCTGGGTCTTCGATCGCTGCGAGAAAGTGCGTGCTCGCATTTTCCAGGTGCGCGGGCTGCCTGGGAACAGTGAGCTCGATTCCCTCAGGATGTTCTTCGTTGGCGAGGCTAATACTTCCGCCATGATCCGGATCGATCAGAACCGTTCCCTCGCTACCGTATAGAGTCGTGCTGTAGGAAGTGAGCTTTCCGATCTGCGTCCAGCTTGCTTCGGTCGTTGCAAGAGCATTCGGATAGGTGAGAACAAGGATCGCATTGTCCTCCAGTGAAAAGTCAGGTTTCAGACCCGTGCTGATTTTCACCGCCGTGACCTGCTCGGGGCGACCAAGAAGAACTTCAGCGAGGACCGCTCCGTAGCAGCAGTAGTCCATTAAAGCGCCAGCCCCGTTGAGCTTCTCGTCGTAGAGCCATTCGCAAAATTGGCGCGAACAACCAAGCTCGACGGGTCCCTCGTGAGCGGCGCGGTATTTCACCTGCCAGAGCTGGCCAATTTCGCCTGCCTGCGCCATCGCAATGCCGTGTCGGAGTTGCGGCCACCAGGTGAAAGGCCAGTTGATCATGAGACGAACTTCATTCGCCTTAGCGGCTGCAAGCATACGGTCGGCTCCGGCAAGCGTTGCGGCCATGGGTTTTTCAACGAGACAATGGACCCCACGCTCGCAGGCCATCACGGCAAGGTCTTCGCTGAGCTTGTTGCTCGCAAAAATGTAGACAGCGTCGAGTTCTTCCGAGGCGAGAAGCTCCTCGTATGATTCGTAGGTCTTTCCAGGAAATTTTGAGCGGTAATGCTCAAGCAGCTCAGCATCCGTATCCGCAGCAGCGACGAGTTCGGCGCGGCCGGTGGCCTGTAGTTCTTCGAGATTGCTCCAGACATGGTCGTGGTGGAGTCCCAGAGTTGCGATCTTCTGCATGGTAAAGTCTTTTTCCTTATCGTTATCCTACTCCAAGCCAAACTTCGCATCGATTGGTTTCTGGTATTCCCTAAGTTCACCACTCTCCACCTCCGCAACGCTGACCTCCCGCCCGGCAAGATCGGACTCGACCACGGCATAGGCGCAGGCGAGGTCACGAAGACCTTCTGCACCTGAGCACTCGGGTTGCGCTCCATCCTCTATTGCACGAATCCAATCGAGCTGCGACAGGGCAAAGTCATTCGTGAGGCCGAGTGGGAAGTGACGTTCCTTCATTTCTGCCGATGCATTGGCTTCGTAGAGCGACGCCAGGGACTGCTCCTCCTGCCCATCGAGCTGGATTCGATCACCCGTGACACGCCCTTTACTCCCGTATAAAACCGGCCCGTCGCCGAGGACGGTATTTGTGCCATGCCCACCCCAGCTGCCAAACATGGTCCCAGCCGCGCCCGACTCGAGCTCAAAGTGGGCATAGAAAGTGTCATCCGCATCGCAGGAAACCGGATCAACTCGCTCTCCATCGCGAAGCAGGTAGCGAGTTGGTTCGACGACCTGCGTTTGCGCAGTGACACTCACAATTTCGCCACCACCGATGTAACGGATCATGTCGAAAAAATGCGGGCCAAGATCGAGCGCCATGCCACCGCCCTGGACGAGTTCGTGACGCCATGGCGTTTCAGCAACGATCAAATCCGGAGCCCACCAGGTTCCAATATTTCCCATCACTGCAATCTGGATTTCTCCAGCAGGACCATCATCGCTGAATGCCCAATGCTGATGTCGCACTCCCTGGTCGAAGCGAAGATTTTCAAAAACGCCGAAGGTAACTCCCGCTGCCTCGGCCTGCCCACACATGCGACGCGCGCCTTCCATCGTGACCGCGAGCGGCTTCTGCGAAAGGACGTGCTTGCCCGCGGCAAAAGCGAGTTCGGCGATCTGGTGATGCAGGCTGTGAATCGTAAAATCATTGATCGCATCGACTCGGTCGTAAGCAATCAGTTCGCGGAAGTCCGTGAATACCTCGACCTCCGTATCGGGCTGAAAGTCGGAAAGATACTGATCACCCACCGCGAGCGGATCCCCGGGAATGTCGGAAACCGGTTTTCGCTGTGGCGGACCTTCTCCGCGCTTTACATAGCCCTGAGCATCTTCCGCTTTCCGTGAGCACAGCGCAGTGATCTCAAAATTGTCCACACCCGCCTCACGAAGAATGCGATAGCCCTCCAAATGAGCAGCCAGAATGCGCCCACATCCGATAATTCCGATACGAATCATGAAAGAAATCTAAAAGTGCCCCGTAGAATGGCCAAGTGAAAACCTTGGACCGCATCGCGGATGCCCGATACGATATGAAAACGATGGAAAAACCGGAGAAAAAATCCGACCTCAAAGAACAGTTCGCCAAAACCCGCATGAGCCTCATCGAGAGGCTTTCGGATTGGGAAGATCAGAAAACGTGGAATGAATTTTACCAGACTTACTGGCGTCTGATCTACTCCGTGTCGCTGAAATCGGGTCTCGGGCAGGACGAAGCCTTCGACGTGGTGCAGGAAACCGTTCTCTCTGTCGCGAAGCAGTGGAAAAAGGGACAGAAATACGACCCCGGCAAAGGTTCCTTTAAAACGTGGCTGATGAACATCACCCGCTGGCGCATCGCCGATCAGTTCCGGAAAAAGCAACGCAACCCAGCAGCAATGAATCAATCCGGCGGCACTCCCGGCAGAGATGGCGACGAGCGCAACACCATGACCATCGAGCGACTTGAGGGCGAAGATGGAGAGGAAATTCTCGAACGGATGTGGGAAAACGAATGGAAATTCAATCTGTCCGAAGTCGCAATCGAGCGTGTCAAAAAGCAAGTTTCACCAAAGCAGTTTCAAATCTTCCACGCCTACGTCATCAAAGACTGGGACGTTTCCAAAGTGAAAAGAGAACTTGGTGTCAGCCAATCGCAGGTCTACCTCGCCAAGCATCGCGTCGGCGGAATGATCCGGAAAGAGATTGAGGTATTGAAGAAGGAGTTTTGAGAAGGGGATGCTTTGCCCTTACCCTTTTCTAGTTGTTTCCTTCGCTGCCTCACATTCGTCCTTCAGTGCCGAAATCTCCCTCGATTTCTGTTCCTGCAGTTGAGGCAGCTCCAAGAAGCTTCCTTCCATTTCGGCTTTGCGAATGAGGTCATCGAGAAAGAGCTCACGCTCGGCGATCTTCGCTTTGAACTTATCGTCGATCGCGGCGAGCTCCGCTTTTTGCTCGTCGGTTAGCTTCACTTCCGGCTCCGATTCCTCAAGCCGTTCCATCGCAAGTTCGTAGGCGCTTTTCATGAGGTAAGTCTCACGCAGAGGCGCAAAGGCGCAATGGGTTTTTCGCGCGAACCCAACAGGGTTACATCACACGTCCAACAGGGTCAGGTCGTTGACTCAACAGGATTGAATCACTCTTCCTCGGAAGTTTCTTCTTCCTTGGCCTCCGGCTCGGCCTCTCCCTCAATGGGGGCTTCCGGCTCTGGTGTTGGAGCAGGTTCTTCCTCTGCTCCAAACTGTAGCGCAGGGGTTTCGTCGATCAGCTTGGTGAGGGCGGCGAAGCCATCGGAACGCTGACGCTGAAAGACGTGAAGGTAAATACGGACGAGTTCTTCGTCGTGATCGGCGATCAATTTATCGACGGTTTTCTTGAGCTTTTTCGCATCAAGATCGTCGGGAAGATCTTCGGCAGCACCTTCACCATCGTGCTCGATACCGACTCCGTCGAGAAACTGGACAAGCATTTCGTTGTGGGCCTGCATCAGCCAAAGCTGGAGAACGTGCTCAGCGATTTCCTCGGATCCGCGAAGTCGAATGTTCTTTGCCATCCAAGCAACCTGCTCTGCCCCCTTTTTCTTCTGGATGAAAACAGGTCGGAGCTTTCGGTTTGCCGCCAGGGAAGCAAGGCTGGCGCCGTATACGTCGCGCTGTTCGTCGCGGAGATACTGAAATACGGACTCGGCGCGCTCCGGAGTCATTTCCTGGAAAATCTGGTAGGCTTTCATGAAAAAGGCAGGTGCGGTCTCGGACTTCCGATCCGCTTCAGGGGGCATTGTGGCAGTATTGCCCGGGTCTGCAACGGATAATCTATACCCCGGGAATGTCGCCGCTTGGCGAAGCTCCAGTCTGGCGGTATCGTTTTCACTTATGTCGCGTGGCTACGCATTATTTGATCTCGATCATACCATCCTGCCTTTTGATACGCAGGCACTGTTCTGCAATTACGTTTTGCAGCGCGAGGGCTGGCGACGGGTCTACCTGATTTGGTTTTTCCTCTGCCTCCCTTTCGCGGCTCTTCGACTGTTGAATCTGCGCACAATGAAGCGTGTTTTTGCGAGCTATCTCGTGGGGATGAAACGGGAGACCCTGGAGAAACATGTGCGCGATTTTCTGGAATCTGATTTTCAGGCAGCGCTCTACCCCGAGGTGTTGGCGGAACTCGAGCGGAATCGGGAAGAGGGGCGCATCCTCATTCTCAACAGCGCGAGTCCCGAGTTTTACCTTGCAGGCATTTCAGAAAAACTGGGCTTCGATCACTTCATCGGGACGGACATGAAGGTGGAGGAAAAAATGCCGTTTCTCCCGAAGATCGACGGCCCCAACAACAAGCACGGAGAAAAAATCACCGCGATGCGCGAGCTGGAGCTGATTCCCGACGAGGCCGACATGTTGGGCAACTCGTGGGCCTACTCGGACAGCTCGGCGGACATCCCGTTACTATCGATTGCGGAAAATGGCGTCATCATTCATCCCGGCGATCGTCTGGCTACTGAGGGATTGGAAAAAGGCTGGCGCACGATGACTCCCCGACGTCCCTACGAAGGGAAATGGGGCGGGCGCTGGGCGTCTGCTCTTCAAGCCTTCGGTCTCTATCATTTGAAAACAGACTCCTAGCCGATATTCCTTTCGCTCTCGCATTCGATTTCGTTTACAAACACTCTCATGTCCGCCCCTGAAGGTTCTTCTCCCCCCGTATCCCGACGCTCCTGGATGTCACTGGGCGCGGTCCTGTTCGTGCAAACGCAGAACGCTTTCAACGACAACTTCGTGAAGTTCGTTCTCATGGGGCTCGCGATGGCAGTCGCAGCGGGTTCCGCGATTGGCGACAATATCGAATTTGTCCTCGCGGCTTTGATTCCCCTGCCCTTCATCTTGCTCGCTCCGGTGGCTGGTTTTCTTTCGGATCGGTTTTCGAAGAAAGATGTGATCTGGTTTTGTCTGCTGTTGCAGCTGCTCCTCTTCATTTTGATCGGCGCGGCGATCATTGTTCGCTCGGTGGAAATCGCGGTGTTCGGCTATTTTCTCCTCGCAGTTCAATCGACACTTTTCTCTCCGGCGAAACAAGGGATCCTCAAAGAACTGGTCGGGTCAAAAAAACTGGGGCTGGCCAACGGTCTCATGTCGATGCTGACGATGGTTGGTATTCTGGGAGGGATGTGGCTCGCAGGGCAGTGGTTTGATTCGCTGCTCACCAAATACAACGATCTCAATGGTCCCAGCCCCGATAATGGCTGGAAAGCGGCACTCCTTCCCGTGATCGGCGCCGGTGGAGCCTGTATCGTTGCATTGGCGATTGGAAAACTGATTCAAAAAACACCGAATCACCCTCAGGAAACCTTCTCGAGGGGGATCTGGGTTCGCCACTTTGTCCATCTCCGCTATTTGTTCAACCAACCGGTTTTACGGAACACCGCGATCCTGATTACGGGCTATTGGCTGATCGCAAATTTCCTCGGATTAAACTTTGTGCAGTTCGCCAAAGAGATGTTTCCCGACGCAACCCGCGCGGGACGAATGACAGTTACCGCAACAATGCTCTTCTGGGTTGGGGGCGGATTGATGATCGGCAGCACTTTTGTCTCTGTGCTTTCGCGAAACAAAATCCAACTTCCGCTCGCTCCCATCGGTGGAGTAGGCATGTCGATCGGGCTCGTCGGAGTCGGCCTTTTTACCGTGGATTCTCTCCCATGGTATCTCAGCTTGGGCTTCATCGGATTCATGAGTGGCTTCTACGTAGTTCCACTGAACGCCTGGCTGCAGGACAAAGCGGAAGAAGCGCATCGTGCCCGTGTCATTTCAGCGCTGAACTTGATGACTTCCTTCTCCGGGATCGTCGCTATTGGAATTGGTTTTCTTTTGAAGATGCTCGGCTTGACGGCGTCCCAGCAGGTGCTTGTTTTCTCTCCTCTTCTCGTGATCGCTGCCATTCTTCTCCCGAAGATGGTGCGCACGGATGCTTCCTCCTCTGAATGAAGTTTCTCGCGCAATGGTTCTTCCGGGCAACGATGCTGCCCGTGGTTCAACTGCTCTACCGAGTGCGTCGTACAGGTGTGGGCTTCGTCCCACGTGAGGGCGGCGTTTTATTGCTGAGCAATCATGTCAGCTATCTCGATTCCTTCATCATCTACCTGACATCGCCGCGCCCGGTTCGCTTCGTGGTGCTGGAGCACTATGTAAACAAAGTGAAATTGATCGGCTGGTTCCTGAAACTGTTCGGAGCAATTCCCATTCGACCTCAACACGCGAGGGAGGCGATCTCACGAACGGTCGACGCTCTGAACGAAGGCGATGTCGTCTGTCTTTTCCCCGAAGGAAGTCTGAGCCGGACCGGTGTATTGGGTGAACTCAAGAAGGGCTTCCAGCTCATTGCCCGGAAAGCAGACTGCCCGGTTGTGCCAGTCTACATGGATGGTCTCTGGGGCTCCATTTTTTCCTTTGAACGCGGTCGGTATTTTCGGAAGCGGCCCAACGGTTTTACTTGTCCGCTCCAGGTGGCTTTTGGCCGTCCGATCCCTGGGAAGGAAGCGACTCCGGAGTCAGTCAAACAGGGCGTGCAGGAAGCTTCCATCGAGGCCTTTTCCAAACGTCGCAGCCTCGATGAGCCAATCGAAAAAGCGCTCATTCGTGGATTGAAGCGAAAACGGCGGCAGCCTTTCCTGGTCGAATACGCCAAATCCGGACCACGAGTCTGGACGCGCGGATACACTCTGGGGCTTGCTACCGCGATGGCGAGACGGTGGATGAATGACTCGCCGGATCAATCCGAATCGGGACGCATCGGCATTTTACTGCCACCGGGACCGATGACTGTAGTGATCAACTACGGGCTCACCCTCGCGGGAAAAATCCCCGTGAATCTCCCTTTCACTATCGACCAGCGAGAAACGGAAGCCGTCGTTCGCGCTATTGCTCCACTCGGGATTCGCACCGTAATCACCTCCCGCGCCTTCATGTCTCACCTGACGGATTTCTGGCATGGCGACGACGGAACCTTCATCGATATGAAGTCGGTCGTGACCGGTTCGGGACCGGGGATCATGCTGATGGAGAGAATCCGTGCCTTCATCGAGCCAACCTGGCTGACCTCCTGGAGACTCGACCTGAAAGAGCGCAAGAATGATCGCGAAGCCGTTGGGCTGGTGCGACGGCCAGGCGATGATCCGGTTTTGCTGAACGCGAATCAGCTCCACCGCAATGCGCTCCAGGTAAGTTCGGCCAACTTCGTGCAGCAGGATGAAGTTGTCTTCTCTGAGCAGTCTCTTTCTTCTCCAGGCGGACTGACGATCGGATGCTGGTCACCGGCCTTTTCAAAAGGCCGAGTTGTTTCCCGTTCATTTTCCCTGCAGGAAGATTTCGACACGATGGAGCGCGCGATTCTGGATCAGGGTGCGACCATCGTCGTTGGAACCGCGAGGTTCTTTTCCTCCATTGATCAACCACTCAGCATCAGCTCGTTGCGATACGGGATCATTTTCGGCCGTGCCAACCAGTGGAATCTCGAGGGTTGGGAAGAAACGCTCGATACCCCACTCGCTCGCGCCTGGGACCTCGATGGCCGCGTCGTATCGATGAGCCGGACCGATCCCAACATCGAAGAGCGCCCCCGCCACGCCGTTCAGATTGGTCGATTGCCAAAATCCGTAGGACGACTTTTGCCCGGGATCGCCGCAAAACTGGAAGACGGACAAATTTTTCTTCGCTTCGAGCCGGTCGGTGATCCCGCCCGCGGCCCGGAGAGCTCCAAAGTGTGGGTGGAAGGTCCTCGCGAGGCGGAAATCGACGCCGAAGGGTTCCTGATTCTCCGGAATGCCGATTCAAAGGCGGATTGAACCGGAAAATCGAGACAGGACAGCCACTCGATTCATTTTAAAAAAACGCTTGCCGATGGGGGTGACCGGTGGAAGATTCCCGGCCCTCCAACCCAGAGAAATAAACGATGGCCTACGCAATCTTCAAAACCGGCGGAAAACAGTACCGCGTGGAACAAGGTGACAAAATCGACGTTGAGAAAATCGACGTCGAGGTTGGTGACACTGTAACCTTTGAGGAAGTCCTCGCATCCGGTGCCGGCGACGATATCGCGGTTGGTGCCCCTTTCATCGACGGTGCTAAAGTCACCGCTAAAGTCATCGATCAGTATCGGGCCAAGAAAGTGATCGCTTTCAAGTTCAAGCGTCGTAAAGGTCATCACAAGACCAAGGGACATCGTCGCCAATTGACCCGTCTCGAGATCGTTTCCGTCTAAAAAGGCTCGATCAACATCAATATTTTTACCCCGAATCAGTCATGGCTCATAAAAAAGGACAGGGAAGTGTTAAGAACGGACGCGACAGCAACAGCAAGCGCCGTGGTGTAAAGAAGTTCGGTGGTGAGGCCGTAATTCCCGGCAACATCATCCTCCGCCAATGCGGAACTAAATGGCAGCCAGGAAAGAATGTCGGTCTTGGCCGTGACTACACCATCTACTCGCTCGTCGAGGGTAACGTCCGCTTCGACCGCAATGGTCGCCGCGTGAACGTCGATCCAGTCGAGGCGTAATCGGATTCGCATCTCCGAGCAGGAGACGCATTCAATAACTTGTGACGTTCATGCTGAACGTCGTCCTCTACCAACCGGAGATTCCTCCCAATACGGGAAACATCGGACGGTTGTGCCATGCTGCAGAGCTGCGGCTCCATTTGATTGCTCCTCTTGGGTTTTCGATTGATGACCGCTCCCTTCGGCGGGCAGGACTCGACTACTGGAGAGAGCTCGACCCTCAACTGTGGGACAGCCTCGAAGATTGTTTAGCGGCTGCCGCGTCGGAATCTGCGGTATATTTCCTAACGACAAAATCGGAGCGCCGCTATTGGGACGCGGAATACAAGATAGGCGACTATCTCGTCTTCGGACCCGAGACCCGCGGCCTGCCGGGTTCACTTCTCGAGGAAAATTCAGGGACAGCTCTGACCATACCGCAGAAGCGTGGACGCAGCCTTAACCTGGCTACTTCGGTGGGAATCGTTGCCTATGAGGCACTTCGACAAGTTGAAGCATGTTAGGCGGAGAATTTGTCGAATTCTTCACGATATGTATCGAATTTTGCGCTTTATGAAGGGTAATCCTACTAATTTTATCTAAATTAGTCGTTTTGCCTTGTCGGTTTTTTGAAAAAACGGTAATCAGTGTGCTCTTCAATTGCTTGTTTTAGTTTTACCCCATCAGCTATATGTCCTCTGCGCGTCCGAATTACGGAATTACACGGATCGATCAACCGGATAAAAAGAACCACGGCTACTACGTTCGAATCACCCACAAAGGGAAGTCGAATCAGAAGTATTTTCCCGACAAAGCCTCCGGTGGAAAGAAAAAAGCTCTCGACGCTGCACGAGCACATCGCGACAAAATTCTCTCGAAAATGCCGAAGTACAAGCAGGCTTCAGCGGCAAAGAAGAAGCGCAAGATCAAGCAGTCTGGCGTCACCGGCGTGACTAACGTCGTTTCTACCTCGACCAAAGGCAAAGCATACCAGTATTGGCAAGCGGCCTGGCAAGACTCCGATGGCAAGCGACGCACTGCGAAGTTTTCCATCAAGCGCTACGGCGACAAGGAAGCTCTCGGAATGGCCAAAAAGGCCCATCGCAAAGCTGACCGCGAAGCGAAGAAAAAGAAAAAGTAATTTCTGATCGCAGAGATCAGCGGCTTTTCGCAGCCGCGTAAAGTTCTTTTCCGATTTTCCAATCGGTCATTATCTGCGTCCACACACCAGCGTCGTCAAAACGTCGTGCTGATGTCATTACCGGCGGCGTGATGAGCTTTGTTTTACCAAGCGCACGCATGCGGACGGAGAAATCCAGATCTTCCCCTGGCGAAACGTCCTCATCGTATCCACCGAGGATATCAAACGCGTCTTTCCTCACGAAGATCCCCTGATCTCCCAGAAAGACTCCAAACATCCGCCCACGCAACCCAGCAAGGTGGCTGGTGATGGCCAATACACGAGAAGGAGAATCGAAGCGACGCGCAAAACCGCCGCCAACGAGCCCACCACCACCGGACATCGCGATCTTCATTCGTTTCAGGGCAAGTGAGGGAACCACCGTGTCGGCATGCAGGAAAAGCAGCAGAGAACCAGTCGCGACTTCGGCACCACGATTCATCTGCGTGGCGCGACCGCCCTCTTCCAAATCGATGACACCGCAACCCGATTCACGGGCGATTTCCACCGTAGGGTCCGAACTGCCACCATCAACTACGATCACCTCGTGAACCAACGAATTCCGAAGAGCCTTCACCGTAGCAGGGAGATGAGACGCCTCGTTGAGAGTCGGAATGATGACAGATAATTTTTCCACCGCGCCAGTTAAGCACGCTTCCGTGGTTTTGATCAACTTCTCTGTATCATTACGTCACCTGTAGGAAGGTCTCGCATTCGCCTAGCAAATCGTTACCATCTCACACCATGGAGCTAAATCTCCGGAAATACTACAATCGAATCCTGTAGTGCGACAACGAGTTCAAGGCATCCCCCATTTTCATCTGGTGCGGATATGCCCTCGTTGGACTGGGTCTCTTCGGCACCATCAAATGCCTGTTTCTTCGCATTCCCCTACCGGACGGAGTCGTTATTGATCGGAGGGGCTTCCCTTACCTCTACGATCTCGTCGAGACACTTCGCAAACCGATGCGACTGAAGAAAAAGAAACTGGAGATCCTCGTGGATTGGGATTTCAACGCCAGCGCAATCAGCCGACCCGCATTCGGGATCATCGGCCCTTCGACACACTACATTCGCTTCGGCTTGCCCCTCCTCGCATCCCTGAGCGAAGACCAACTCCGCCCTGTCCTTGCCCACGAACTAGCTCATCTCTCCAGAAATTATTCCGGATTCGGAACCCGAATTGGTCGAGCATCGACCCGAGCGCAAACTATACGTTTTTGCCATCATCCCTACGTTTTGGGGACGGCTCCGAAATCGCATGGGAGACTACGTTTCGACCGACCTGCTTCCGTTTTCCAACCATCACCAAATCGTCGCTGTCTCGATGACTCGCTTGCTTCTCCGTAGAAAATTTTCTGAAGTGGAAAACAGCATCCTCTACCAGAGAAAACCATTCGAAGCCGCAAGAGTCAGGGAAGGTGCGCAGGCGAAAAAGGTTCCGAAAATGCCTTCACAACGCGAAATGCAAAGGCAGGTCGAAGCAGTAATGAAGGGCATCAATCCCCGCACCGGATCGAAAATCTGAGAAGTGTTTCTTTTCCCCGCAGCTTCGGTCAGCAAAATCGATTCATGAGTCGTGCACCAATCGCAAAAAAAAACGCCCTTCCGCGTGAACAGAAGAGCGTTTTTCAAAGTTTCGCCAAGCAGATAGTGATCTACTTATCGGCAGAGTTTTTCTCGAGCACCTTGTCGATCAAACCATACGCGGCAGCATCTTCGGCTGGCATGTAGTTATCGCGATCCGCGTCGCGCTCGATGTCCTCGACCGTCTTCCCGGTGTGATGCGCCAGAATCTGATTGAGACGCTTCTTCAAGGAATACATAAACTCAACAGTCCGCTCCACGTCGGAAGCTGTTCCCTGTGCTCCACCGGAAACCTGGTGGATCATGATGTGAGCATTGGGAAGCGCATAACGCTTGCCCTTCGTTCCTGCAGTGAGGAGAACAGCGCCCATACTGGCAGCCATTCCCATGCAGTAGGTGTTCACATCGCAGGTAACGAACTGCATCGTGTCGTAAATCGCAAGTCCAGCAGTGACGGAGCCACCGGGGCTGTTGATATAAATATTGATATCCTTGTTCGGATCCTGCATCTGCAGGTAAAGCATCTGGGCGATGATGTAATTCGCGAGAGGGTCGCTGATCCCTTCACCAATGAAGATGATGCGATCCTTCATGAGGCGGGAAATGAGATCAAACTGGATCATCGAATTTCCTTCTTTCTCGATCACGCTGACGTTTTTCACCGGATCAATGATCCGCTGCTGCAGGTGAGGAGGAAGCATGGGGGAAAGCTCTTGGACGTCGTCTAAAGACATGGCAGGTAGTATTTCTAGGGTTGTGCTGGATTGAACGGTTCCGACCTTTTCGAATTAGTCGACTTGGTCTCAAGAAACTTACGCATCATCTTCGGGTGGATCAACCTCTGTCACGACAGCATTCTCGCGAAGAAAATCGAGCGTTTTAGAGATCAGGATGTCGTGACGGATTTCCGGAAACGCTTTTTGCTGATTCAATTCCCGGGCCACCTTCTTGACCGGACGGCGCTGCTGCATCGCCATCATGTAAACACGCTGGCTGAGCTCATCGTCGCTCACCGTGATCCCCTCTTTCTCTGCGATCTCATCGAGGATGAACATTGTCTTCACATTGTTCTTCGCCTGCGTCTCCGCATTCTTTAGAAAGTCTTCCTGATTCTGTTCGATGTCACCCTCGCTCATTCCCTGCTCGTAGCCTCGACCGACCATTTCGTTCACCTGGCGCTGTGTTTCATTGAAAACAATGTGCTCAGGGAGATCAAAAGCCATCTCCTCGTTGAGATGACCGAGAATCTGGTTGTCGATGATCTGCTGCTTCATCCGACCCTGCTGGTCTTCGAACTGGCCGCGGACATTTTCTTTGAGAGCCTCAAGTGATTCTGCTCCAATCGCTTTCGCGAGGTCTTCATTGATCTCGGGAGTCTCGCGCTCCTTCACCTGGGTTACCTCAATCTCGTAGGCAACCGTCTTTCCCGCGATTGCTTCGATCGGAAATTCTTCGGCAAAATCGGAATCGAAATTCGCTTTGTCTCCTGCCTTCAGGCCTACAACAGAAGCGGTAAGTCCGGGAATGAATTCCTGCGGCTCGCCACCTTCCTCAGGAATGTCGACCCAATGATCTTTGCCCGTCGCAAGCGGACCAGCCTCTTCCTCGACAACGTCTGCCAACGGCGCGCCATCGAGAGTTCCGGTGTAATTCACCACAGCAAGATCGCCTTCACTGGCTTCCCGATCAACATCGACAGGCATTGCCTGGCGCTTGGCGGTATTGACAAGATACTCGTCGATCATGTCATCGGTCACATCCATCTTCTGAACTTCAACCTCAATGCCCTTGTAATCGGCAATTTCGACTTCCGGCTCGGTGATGACTTCAACCGCGAGAAGATAGGATCCTTCTGCTTCGATCTGTTCGCGCTCAACTTGTGCAATACCGATGATCGCAAGGTCTTCCTTCTGGCTCGCTTCCGCATAGGCGCTCCGGGCGAGGCGGTCTTTCAGCTCCTCTTCGATTGGCTCAGCATAGCGCTTTTCGATCACGGAAATCGGAATCTTCCCGGCACGAAAACCGGGAACTTTGGCCTGCTGGGCGTAGGCCTGGACAATCGAGTCGCGAGTCTCTTTAACCGTATCGGCTGGAATCTCGGCAGAGAGACGAGCCTTGCACTCGGGGAGGCGTTCGACAGTAATATTCATGATCGGAAAAACTTGGATAAAAAGCGCAGGCCGGTCCCGCGCAAAAGGGCGGGAATCTAGAGCAAGCATTCAGCATTTGCACCCAATAAATTCGGGGATTTCCGAAGACTGCTTTTGGAGAAAACGCCAAGACCCGACTGGGCGGTTCCAAACAGGGTCAGGTCGAGGACTCAACAGGGTCAGGTCCTTCATCCATCCCTGTTGGACTCCGCCCGGTAGAGCCTTCTAAAAATCTCTGCATATCGCCGGGCAAATCGCATTGCCACTCCTGCTCCCCCCAGCCGAAGCCGGAAGCGTGCAAGGCCTGGCGATTCATCAACAGTTCGGATTCCAATTCCGGTGTCCAGCCCGTTTCGATAAAGCGCAGATAGCAGGTCTCGTCAGGGCCGTATATTTTGTCTCCGACAATGGAATGCCCAGCGTGCTGGGCATGAACCCGAATCTGGTGCATCCGTCCCGTTTCGGGTAAACACTGAAGCAACGAAAAGCGCTCGCCGTTTGAAACAGTCTTTTCAAAACGCTGCTCGACGCGGAATCGAGTCCGTGAATCTTTTCCATCGGGATGCACCATTTGCTTCACCCAGATCGGTGATTCCTCTACCTCTCCCCGACGCAGGAGCGGGCCATCGACAAGAAATTCATCATCATCCGGCCAACCCCAGACAATAGCGCGATAGGACTTGCGATATTCCCGCCGCTCCATCGCTTTGCTCAAAGTCCGAGCGGCTTTCTTGTGTTTAGCGACGAGGACAATCCCGCTTGTCTCCCGATCGAGACGATTGATGAGAGAAAGCTGCCCGCCGTTGGCGAGTTCATAGATGCAAAGGGCTTCCAACCCGTCCAGCAAAGTCGGAGGATTTCCCGGAACCGATGGATGCACCATGAGATGCGGCGGCTTATCGACAAGGAGAAAGTCGTCGTTCTCGTCGATGATCGAAAATTCGGGCGTGTAGAGGCGCAAGTCGATCTAGTATTGTTACTCTTATTCTTACTTTTCTTCTTACTCTTTTTTGAAAATGGGGACTAAGAATAAGAAAAAAAGTAGGAGTATAAGCTTCCCCATTCCCACTGGACTATCCTCCTATTTGAGCTAGAAGTTGCCCTTCCTAATTACCGGAACTCTGAAAATTATGTCGGCTCCGAAACAGAAAACTCTCGCCTCTCCAGCTACGATCACGGGCACTTCGCTCCACACTGGCGCGCAGGTATCGCTTACGATGAAGCCGGCACCGGCCAATCACGGGATCAAATTTCGTCGCATTGATCTCGACGATCAGCCATTCATCGATGCGCACGTGTCCAAAGTGCAGACGGTTGAGCGCGCTACCACTCTCGCGGAAGGCTCCGTCAAAGTGCACACGGTCGAGCACGTCATCTCTGCGCTTGTTGGAATGGGAGTCGACAATGCTATCATCGAGATGGATGCGAACGAGCCGCCCATCGGTGACGGATCAGCGGCACCATTCGTCGATTGCATCAAAAAAGCGGGCATCGAAGAGCAGGACGCCATCCTCAGTATTTTCGAAGTGCGTGAGCCTATTCATCTGGAAACGAAAAGCGGATCTCTCATCACCATCGTCCCGGACAAAAGCTTCCGCGTTTCCTGCACCCAGGTAGGTCCCGATGGGCGCATGACGCAGTTTTACTCCACCGAAGTGACACCGGAGACCTACGAAAAAGAAATCGCCGACGCCCGGACCTTCGTTTTCTACGAAGATGTTGAGCCACTTCTCGAGAAAGGACTTATCAAAGGCGGCAGCCTCGAAAACGCGATCGTGATCAAGGGCGATTCCGTGATGAGCAAAGAGTCCCTCCGTCACAAGGAGGAATTTGCCCGCCACAAGATTCTCGACATCATTGGTGATCTCATGCTCAGCGGAAAACGCATCATGGGACACGTCATCGCTGTGAAGCCAGGACACGGTCCGAACACGCAGATGGCGGAAAAGCTTTCCAAAACCTTCGCTGCCACCATGTCGATGGTTCCTTCGGTCAACATTCCGACCGGAGAGGGCGTGATGGACAACGTCGAGGTCCAGAAAGTTCTTCCACACCGCTACCCGTTTCTCATGGTCGATCGCATTGTCGGGTTCGAGGGCGAATTCAAGTGTACCGGCGTGAAGCAGGTCACAATCAACGAGCCATTTTTTCAGGGGCACTTCCCCGGACATCCAGTCATGCCTGGCGTTCTCCAGGTCGAAGCGATGGCCCAGGTTTCCAGCATCACCCTCCTCCGCCAACCGGAGAACCAGGGCAAAATCGGCTACTTCATGAGTGCCGATAAAGTAAAATTCCGCAAGCCGGTCATGCCTGGCGACACGCTTTTTATCGAGACAGAGATACTCAAAGTTCGCCGCAATATTGGCTACGCCAAATGCCGTTGCGTTGTAAATGGTGAGACGACCTCCGAAGCCGAACTCAAGTTCGCGCTGATGGTCTGATCGACGATCTCTCTAAGACTCCGCGCGCCGGATTCGTTCCATCCTAGGAAACCGCTCATGGCCACCAACATCCATCCCACCGCCGTCGTTGATCCGGGTGCCGAACTCGGAGAAGACGTCGAGATCGGCCCCTACTGCGTAATTTATTCCGGCGTGAAAATCGGCGACGGATCGCGTCTGCAAAACCACGTCACGATCGATGGGCCGACGACGATCGGGAAAGAAAACACTTTCTTTGCCTACGCTTCCATCGGCCAGCGTTCTCAGGATTTGAAATACGAGGGCGAACCGACCTACCTCGAGGTTGGTGACGGGAATACCTTTCGCGAATTCTGCACTGTGAATCGTGGAACGGCACCAAAGTCAAAAACGATCATTGGCAGCCACGGAAACTTTCTTGCCTACAGCCACATCGCCCACGATTGCATCGTCGGAGATCACGTCATTTTCTCGAACAACGGAACCCTCGCCGGACATGTCACGGTGGGAGACTATGCGATCATGGGAGGGCTCACTGCCGTTCACCAGTTCTGCCGCATCGGGGCGCACGCTATCACCGGGGGTTGTTCGAAGATCGTCCAGGATGTCCCTCCCTATATGATCGCCGATGGCAATCCGGGAAAAGTTCGAGCAATCAATTCCGTCGGCTTAAGCCGTCGGGGTTTTTCCGAAGAAAGCGTCGCAGCAATCAAGAGGGCCCAACGAGTCCTCTATCGCGAAAAGCGCAACTACCGCGAGGCAGTGGAAGTGCTACGGGAAGAAGAAGATCGTCTGCCGGAAGTTGATTTGCTGATCGATTTCGTGGCCGCTTCCGAGCGCGGGATTTCCTGACAAATTGACCGCAAGAATCGGGTGGGTGCGCTCATCCGGCGCGAGTAGAATCTTTGCATGGACGACTACTCGCGCATCGCGAAAGTGATTCGATATTTTGACGCGCATCACGGAGAGCAACCTTTACTCTCCGAACTCGCCGCTGTCGTGAAGCTGAGCGAATCGCACTTTCATCGTCTTTTTCGCAGTTGGGCCGGAGTGACTCCCAAAGATTTCCTGCAATGCCTCACTACCGAATACGCCCAGAAACAGCTCCGAAATTCAGAAACCGTTTTTGATGCCGCTCTCGACAGCGGTTTGTCCGGGCCCGGCCGACTTCACGATCTGACGACTACTCTCGTTGCCGCCACACCCGGTGAAATACGCAGTGGCGGAGCCGAACTCACCATTCAGCATGGCGTTGGAGAAACGCCTTTCGGATGGGCGACAGTCGCCTGGACGGATCGTGGGATCTGCCATCTCGCTTTTCACGAGGATAATCCCGGAACCGAGACTCAGGAACGCCTTCTGTCAGACTGGCCCCATGCAAAATTCCATCGCGCCGCCGCTGAAGCCCATTCCTGGCTGGATCGCATTTTTTCCGAAAACAGATCTTCCGCTGGACTCACCGCTTTCGTCCGGGGAACACCGTTTCAAGTCCTCGTCTGGCGGGCGCTACTTCAGATCCCCGAGGGCAGTCTCACTTCCTATTCCAAGCTTGCAGACGCAGTTGGCCGCTCGGGCGCATCAAGGGCCATCGGAACTGCCTGTAGCAAAAACCCTATCGGATACCTGATCCCCTGCCATCGGGTGATTCGCGAAACAGGCGCCGTCACGGGCTACCGCTGGGGAACCGAGAGAAAACGAATCCTCCTCGGACGAGAGGCATTGACGCATTCTTGAAATTGGGCACCTAAATGCAGACCTTCATCGATAGTAACACGTTCGTATCGAACTGAGTGGGGTCTTCGTATGGTTGTGATTTAGGCAACTCCAATTTGGATACGAAACTAGAAAAAGTAGACGCAACACTTTTCCATACACAACCACCATCGACCCATTCGTCGGCAACGACTCGTGGATCAGTTGAGGATGTTCTAAAATCTAGAGCAAAACCAACATCGTCTCCTGGATTTTCGTTCACGGCAATAAACAATGATCGATCGACATCGAGCCAAGACAGGCTTCGCACGTCCTCAAACTGAAATCCCAGGTACTCGTGAAAAACGGAACTCTCTAATTCCTCGTCGCCCATTAGAGATCGGCTTTCGAAAATCATCATTTCGTAGCCAGTAAGAAATACCAATGGATCAGTCACGAACGGCGAATTTCGGCAAATTTTGATGTACTAGGGTTCACCCACTGCTCGGCGAAAATTAGCTCACTTAAGAGACAAGGCAGTGCTTTTGAATCATTGCTCATAAAGCTGAACTCGTCGCCTTTTCTATATTCATCAGAGTCTAGATACTAACCTTTCGGAGGGGCTGCCAAAAACTGAACGAGGGCCTCCTGCACGCGAGCTACCTGGTGGGGAGACATTTCCAAATAGCGGTCCCGAGCACGTTCTTTCGAGACGGTTTCCTGTGTTTTGCCCGCCCAATCCACTCCCTGCTGTGGCGAGAAATGGGTGTAGCCATCGTCGAGGACACTGACTCGCCCTCGCTCAGATAGATCGAAATATTTGCGATCCGGGAAAACAGAGTAGAGCACACTGGTCAGATCTCAGGTGGGGCGATCATGATTGGGACCGCTGTGCAGCAGGTAGGACTCTCTAACAATGTGATGCTTCAGGTAGCCGAAGTCGTTCGCGATCGATTCACGGGGGGGGGTACGGAGCAGCGATCCCGATAGAAAAACCGCTCCAGATTACAGGAGTCTTATCCGGCCATTTCGAAGCAAGCGCCTGCATCGAAGAAATGTGATTTCGAACATTCACCTCCAGATAGCGATTGTTACCTCGAATCGTTTCGAACGCCCCCGCCATCACTGACAAGTGATCGACCTTGGCTTCGATCAGTTCCATTGCCCCCTCCGCTTCCAGCAGAGGAGCCAGGTTGGTTGCCAGGCCCACCTGAATGATTGCGACGGATTTGTCGTCTGCGTTTTCCAGCAGTCGCATGATCAGCGGGACCGCTTTCTCTGCTTCTTGAGAAATCCCAACATCATGAGGATAGCGGAACGCATCTCCGTCTCTTTCCTTCACCAGGGCCAGATACTTGCTGTCACGCGGTGGCAGTTTTTCGCCGACACCAATCGGAATATCGGGGTGTCCGTGAAAGGTGTTCACCGCACCGACAAAGGGAGCAGCGAGATCATGATCCTTCGAGATCGTAACGCCGAGGATTTCGCATTTTCCTCGATCCGCCAGCGTATGGAGCATCGCGAGAGCAAGCACATCATCAACGTCCCCAGTGATGTCTGTGTCGAAGATAATGGGAACAGCCTTTGCCCTTGGCTCATCCGAAAGAACCGCTGAGAACGGTGAAAGAAGAAATATTACGAGCAGAAAAATGAACGTTTCATGGCAGGGCATTTGAACGTAACTGTCCTTCCAGCTCATGTCATTAGATCTTCGTTCCTCCCTCATCGACAGGCTCCGCCTTTCTTCACTCGCCGACGGCCTTTCGTATCTGGTTCTGCTCGGAATTGCGATGCCGCTGAAATACATGGCCGACATGCCATTGGCCGTCCGCATCGTTGGATCTCTGCACGGAGCAATGTTTGTGGCGCTGAGCCTGTTTCTCCTCCTCGCACTCATTCGGAAAAAGCTTTCCTTCGGCTGGTGCGTAATTGTTTTCCTCTGTGCACTCGTGCCCTTTGCTCCATTCGTTTTGGATCGGAAGCTGAAGGAAAAACGGTGATTGGCTTCACCCTGTCTTCAGTATTCACATTTCCTTCAAATCCAGATCTTCAAGGGAAAAGGCTACGCTCCCTTTCGCCTTACTAGAAACGAGAGCCCATACACCACCGATGCGACAATCACAATGAACGGTCCGGTCGGCGTATCGAGTTGAAAACTCACGACGAGTCCACCTGTGTTGTAGATCAACGAAAGACCGACCGAGACGAAGATAATCGGCAGCAGTCGACGGAAAAATCTTGAGGCAGTCGCCGCTGGAAGCACCAGCAACGCGAGTGACAAAACAATTCCGGCAACTCGAACTAACAAAACCATACTCAGCGCGGTGATCGCGAGCAGCAGCAGGTAATAAAGTTGAGAAGATACGCCACGGAGACTCGCAAACTCCTCATCGAAACACACCGCAACGAGCTTGTGATAGAACAAGCCTACGAGCGTGAGCACGACGATTCCAAGTATGATCGTGGCGATGACATCACTTTTTGAGGTAAGCAAAATGTTCCCCAATAGAAAGCTCTCCAAATTCACATTCTTCCCGGGAGCGTATTGGATAAACAGGATCCCCGCCGCCATTCCAAACGCCCAGATAGCCCCAATGATCGTGTCCTCCCTTTCCCTAGCACGCAGGCTGACCCAGCCGATGATCCCGGCGAACAGCAGCGACGATACGACCGCCCCGAAAGTCGGCGTCAGCCAGGGAAGGTCGTATGTCCTCCCGTAGTAAATTGCTGCCCCAATTCCTCCCAGCATGCCGTGAGCAATCGCTGCCGCGATGTAGCCGATTCGCCGCGTCACGACGAAGGACCCGACCACGCCAAAAATTAGACTGGAGATGACTCCTGCCATTAAAGCATAACGGAAAAGCGGGACCGTTCGGAGGGCTTCGAGATATTCACTCATGATCGCAGGCTGTGTGATCTCCTTGAATGTGGCGTGTTCGCTTGTCGTGTTCCAGCCTTCGCGCACCGCTGTAAATTTCCCGAATCGTTTCTCCGGACAGAGGTAGTGAATGGCGGTGAACCCGGTGGTTCACACACAGTACCGAGTCACCGATCCGGGAAACAAGATCGAGGTCGTGCGTTACGAGTAGAATCGTCATTCGCTCGCGGAGCTTTTCCAGCGAATCGAGAAGCGCCTCCTCAACGGAGAGATCGATGTTGGCGGTTGGTTCATCGAGCAAAAGCAGCTTGGGATCACAGGCAAGAGCTCGCGCGATGAGAACGCGCTGTCGCTGTCCGCCGGATAAATCCGAAAATGATCGATGCGCAATATCAACAAGCCCGACTTCATCGAGGGCTGCTTCCGCCTCGCGTTTGCATTTTCCAGAAAAGAGACCAACCCCAAGTCGATCGAGTCTTCCCATCAGCACGATGTCGAGAGCACTGATCGGAAACAACGGGTCAAACCGGATCGCCTGCGGCACGTAGCCAATATCGCTGCGCGCCTTCACCGGAGATTTTCCGAGAATTTTGATCTCTCCGGCATTCGGTTCGAGAAGGCCGAGAAGTAACTTCATCAAAGTCGACTTCCCTCCTCCATTTGGCCCGATCACGCAGAGAGATTCGCCGTCTGGAACCGTGAAAGAAACGTCTTCCAAAACGACGGGCTTGCCATAGCGAAAGGAAAGGTCGCGGCATTCAACAACAATGGGAGAGTCAGCGGACACTGGCGATTTGATAGGGTTAGTTGAGGAGCCTAACAGAGTTAGGTCACCGACCCTACAGGGTTACCCCCTAATAAAACAACTACTTTGCACTCAACCGAACGGCGTCAGCAATACCACGCAAATTCGCGAGCACATCTTTCTCGAGGGGATCGAGCTCTTTCACCGTTCCCCCGATTGTCTCGGCGAGCGATTCGGCGCTGGACTGATCGAATTGCGGTTGCACAAATATCAGATCCACTTTGTCATCCTTAGCTTGCTTGGCGATAGCAGCGAGTTGCTTGGGAGTCGGATTTCTACCGCTGACTTCGATTGCTTTCTGCTCCAAACCATAGGCGTCTGCGAAATAGGCAAAGGCCCCATGGTAAACATAAAAGGCTTTGCCCTGATACGGTGCGAGTGACTTCTTCAACTCCATATCGACAGCATCAAGATCGGCATGAAGCGCTTTCACATTCTGCTCGATGTCGGCACTGGCTGCAGCAGGGGTGAAATCTTTCAATATTTTTGCGATCGCATCGGTCTGCTTTTTCAACATCGCAGGGGAGAGCCACACATGAGGATCTTTTAAGTCATCATGGTCGTGGCCGTGATGGTCATGCTCCTCGTGGTGATCTTTTTCTTCTTTCTCCGCTTTTTCGCTCTCATGGTCATCGCGCCCATGATCGTCGCACTCTTCGCAACTGCCCTCGAGCAATTCAAGACCTTCAAGTAGACTGAGCGCCTTCGGAGCATTTTTGCCATCACCGACTTTGACGAAGAAATTTCCTTCGAACCCGAGTTCGCCGGAAAATAGGATATTTGCCTGGGCGATGCGCGCCAATTCGCGTGGAGACGGAGAATAGTCATGTGCGTCCTCTCCTGCCCCCACGATGGCGTGAACCTCGATATGGTCACCACCAATTCGTTCAAAGAGCCATTCATATGGCTCAACCGGAACGTAGATAAGAGGTTTTTCCGCAGCCGGTGCCCATGTCGCGACAGAGAAAGCCACTGTCGCAAAAAGACTTGGGAGAATTTTGTGAGTCATTGTTTGTGAAGGGTGTTGCAAGTAATTTGCAGTAAAGAGCATGGTTTGTAAATGCAAGAAATTTGCGAAAACACGTCCGTGAGCACATCTCCCGATGCGCCATTCCTCTTGCTTTCCCCTGCATAAGGAAAAGATTAGACGCAATCCGAGTTTTCCATCGTCCCCGTGAAATCCTCATTCCCATGGCCTGCCGTTTATTTGGCAGCACTGCTTTCTGTTGCGGCTTTCTCGCCTCTACTGACGGCTGCTGAAACAACTGATCGACCGCACATCGTACTGGTAATGTCTGACGATCAAGGTTGGGGTGATGTCGGCTACAACGGACATCCTCTTCTCCAGACTCCGAATCTGGATACCGCTGCAGCAGAGGGACTTCGCTTCGATAACTTTTACGCGGCAGCACCCTCCTGCTCGCCGACCCGTGCAAGCGTCCTGACGGGCCGCCATCCGAATCGCATGGGAGTTTTCAGTTGGGGACATCCGATCCGTCCACAGGAGGTGACAATTGCAGAGACCTTGAAGCGAGCCGGATACGCCACGGGTCATTTCGGGAAATGGCATCTCGGATCTGTCCGTGCTGACAGTCCGGTGAACCCGGGAAAAAACGGTTTCGACCGCTGGTTCAGTGCCCCGAATTTTTACGACAACAATCCTGTGATGAGCGACGAGGGAAAAGAGGTCCGCATCGATGGAGAAAGCAGCGAGATAGCTGCCGACGCGGCGTTGGAATGGATCGAAGAAACCGCGAGTGGAGAGGTTCCTGTTTTCGCGGTTGTCTGGTTTGGCTCCCCCCACTACCCGCACCGCGCCGCCCCGGAAGATGCGGCGCTTTATGAGGGACAGCCCAAAAAAATGCGGGAGTTTCTGGGAGAGGTAACAGGAATCGACCGGGCCTTTGGACGCTTGCGAAATGGACTGGATCGAATCGGTATTCGTCAAAACACGATCCTCTGGTTCATGAGCGACAACGGAGCGCTCAAAAAGGTCGGCAGCTCGGGCGGAGCCCGCGGCGGAAAGCACAATGTCTATGAAGGAGGCCTGCGTGTTCCCGCGATCCTGGAATGGCCAGCTGTAATTTCGGCACCCAAGAGCACTCCGGTTCGCTGCTCGACCGTCGACATTTTTCCAACTCTGCTTGATCTTGCAGGGGTAGAGGATCTATCTCTCCCGGTTCAGGATGGGATCAGTCTCGCTTCCTTAGTCGAAGGAGATGTCGACCTGCGGCCCAGTCCCCTTGGGTTCTGGAATGCCAACATTCCCGGTCAATTCACCAATCCGGTCGGGCCGGTCAGCAAGGTCTTCCCCAAGTTGGAAAACTGGAGTGACAAAAAGATCCGCCGCATCACCAAGCGCGTCGAAAAAGTGCCACGCCAGTATTTTCCCGAAGGAGTTTACCCCGGCCACTCCGCCTGGATTTCTGGCGACTGGAAACTCCACCGCTTTTCCATGATGGAAGGCCAAAAGGTGAAATGGGAACTCTTCAATTTGACGACGGACCCGAGAGAAAAGCACGATGTCGCGAAGGAGCACCCCGAGATCGTCGCCGAAATGCAAAAAGGTCTCGAAGCCTGGCTCGACAGCGTCGCAAACAGTCTTAATGGTGACGACTATGGGAGTTAGTCGGCACTGAGCGAAACGGCTGCGACTTTTCCTTCTGCATTGCGACAGTAGACGATCCCGTGCGAGAGAACCGGAGCGGTCCAGCATTTGCCTTCGAGAATCTTCTGTTTCAAGCGCGGGAGAAAGCCAGTCGAGTCGGCTGGAAAAATGCTCAGGGTGCCGAGATCAAATACGATGATGTTTTCCCCGGCTGCGATCAGACCTCCGCTTCCGAAACCTTCCTCTGCCCACAACGTGTCCCCGGTTTTTACCTCCGTGCAGGTGAGTTCCGTCGGGCGATGGGTCGTTCCGTGGAGAGAATAAAGGTGATCCCCAATCAAAACGCCGGGATTAAAATACCATTTCAAATCGTGCTGCTTCCAGACCACCTCGGGAGCACTGCCATCCACGAGGCGCAACCTTTCCGTTCCGGAACTGGATGAGACAACAATGTCTCGATCAACCACGATAGGATCGGCAGCATTGACATCGCGGCTCGACTTCGAAGAATGCTCCCACAAGATCCGACCATCAGACGGGTCAAGGGACATGAGAGATTTTGCAGAGAAATAGAGAAATCCCTGAGGCGTTTTTTGATTCGGGTAAGGAACGATGGTGGCATAGCCCGCTGTATCCGAATCGTGAAGCCAGAGCGTTTTCCCTGTTTTACGCGAGAGCGCAATCCCCTGTCGGCCGGCGGAAAAAAGAACGCGGTCCTCGTCGATAAATGCCGATCCGGCGAAACTCCACTCGGGCAGTTTTAAATCGTGATCTTCCACCAGGTTTCGAGACCAGATCACCTCTCCGGTTTTCTCGTCGAGACGAAAGGCGTGGCCCTTTTTACTCAATGTAAAAACGCTGCCGCACTGCACGGTCGGAGTCGATCCGGGACCGCCCTCGTAGTAGAGCGGATCAAGCGCGCAGTCGTAATCATGTTGCCAAATCACCTTCCCCGTCTTCGCATCGAGGCACCAGACCGTGTCTCGATCATTCGCATTTCCCATCGTGAATACACGACCATTCGCGACGGAGAAAGAGGAGAAGCCCGTTCCCACCTCTGTGGTCCAGAGAATCGGCAGCTCGTCAGGCAAGGCATCGGGAATCGACTCTGTCGACTTTCCATCAAAATTCGGACCACGCCAGTTCGGCCAATCCATTGCCGAAACAGACTGGGTGATGAGGATCCCTGCAGCAATCAAGCCTAGCTTCATGGTAGAATCTGGCTTCAGTCTCCAAATCGCGCAATTTGCTCCATTGCGCGATTCTTTTCCCTACTTCCACTCCCAGATATCGCCTTCCACGAGGCCCGCCTCGCCACGAGCAGCTTCGGACTGCAGCTTCGATTTCGCATCCGAATCGCCCTTCAGATACGCGTCCCAGAACAAAGTCGAGAGAGAGAAAAGAGAACAACGGGACAGGGTAATTCTGCCTTGGGGAGATACACCTTTAACGGAACGGCGCGGCTGCGCGTTTCGTCTTTCGGCTCGAAGAGCAGGCCTGAAGTCGCTTTTCCCTCCCGGGATTCCGCGACAGTCGTGAAGGAAAGAAAGGCGACCAGCCCAGCGGCGCAAATGGTAGGTTTCATGAAAGGAAGAAACCTCGCCACAGTAAAAAAGTTTCTTCGCACTCGAGATTACTTCCCTGCAACCTTCGTTTCCCGGGACCAGAACTGTCCCTCTTCGTTTTTCAGAAATACACGAACGTGGAGCGGAGATGCTGCGTCGACGCCCTCGATCACGATCTGGTTTTCCCCTTCGCGGGGATTGGAAACCTTCATGCTCCCGGACCACCGGTCGACAAATGTGAGCCCCTCTTTGGTTCCATGATAAGCGAGCAACTCGGCGTCATCTCCCACGCCATCGATCTGAAATGTCACCCTCGCCTTATCAAGGCGTCTCTCGATATTCGTCACTTCGACCGAAGTGGGAACTCCCTGCAGGAATTCCAAATCCTCGGGATCAAGATAATCAACGTCGGGGCGACCACCGCTTGCCGAGAGCTTCACATCTTTGCCCCGGTTCGGCGGATTCCGGAAAACCCATCCGCCTGTCGTTATGTAGAACCATCCGTCTTCGGTCGTTCCGCGATCCGTATGAGTCAATCCGCTCTCTTTGTCGACATTGCCGTTCTGCATTTGATCGAGCGCATACCATTTTCCACCCTCGTCCATGACCCAGCCCCGGTATCGCATCGTCCGCTCGTAGAGTCCCGTCCGCTGGACAGGAGGAGGCCCGGGAACTTCGACAAAACTCCCGACCCAGAGATTCTCAATCGGCTTGCTTTTGTTCCACTTCTTTCCCGAACCAAAAAGTCTCCAGCGCTTCTCATCGGTGGCGAAAAAGTAGGAGTGATAGGTATCGTATTTTTCCCCCGGCTCAACGCGCAGAGCCAGCGCCTGACGTTGCCCCTGGCGACCTTCGAGAGGTTCCCAGTCGCGAATTTTCACCCCGGTGCCTTCGTGATCAAACCCACCGAAGCTCGCATCGGAATTTCCGATCGCGATGAGATGAGACAACTGCTCAACCCGCGGTTCCGGCTTCCCTCTACCGAATGACCACAGCGAAAAATTGAATCCAGAGTTCACCGTTCCATCGGCTTTCCAGGTCGGCCCATAGTAGCCAAAAGGTGTCGTGATCGGACTGTAGAAAGCGAGATCACCCGGGACCGCATCCATCTCCATAATCCAGAGACGCACCTTGTCTGGACCTCGGGAACTCGAGAATTTCGTATGCGCTGCAGCCGGACGCCAGCGCTTGCGAATGACGGCGGCACCTTCTACCGCTGGACCTGACAAACGCACCGCTTCGACCTTGCCTCCGGAATCTTCGCCTCGCAGGCGAATCGAAACCGGGCCGGCTTCGCTCACATCGAACTCCGTTGCCTGCCCCGACAAGCGCTTCGGCGGAGCATCACCAACCACCAGAGAAAAACGCCCTCCACTTGCCTCCAAAGCTGCTTCAAATTTACCAGCCCCGGCAAACAAGACACCCCACTCGGCCTCTTCCCCTTCATCCCAACCTTCGATGTGAGCGAACTGATTCCCGCCATTGAGATCGCGAAAGTCTTCGCCGGATGCTGATCCCGCCGCTTTCAGACCGAGCTGAGGATAAAATGCTTCGTTCGGCGTCAGCAAGAGAACGCCGTCTTTCGATTGCTGAATGAGATACGATTCTTCCGAATTTGTTTTCGACGGAACAAACTTCGGCGACTCCCCAATCTGTCCTTCACCAAAAGACAGGAGCGGAGTGAAAAAGAAAAGAAGAGCGAATCGAAATCTCATGCCCGAAGTTCACGAAAGGAATCGAAGAGTGACAAGCTCAATGTCTGTCATGTTCGATCAGGATCGGCTCGCAGGAATTCGGTTCCCGCACAATCACCTCTCCATCCGGCACTTCGGCGTCGTCTTCATATGCGATCGAGGCAAGTCGAAGTGTGGCGGTTTCCGCCATACCCCAGACTGGGTTGGCGAGATTATTTCCTGCCCCGTCGATGGTTCGAGTCTCAAGCGGAAAATCGAGCATGGTCTGCTCTTCTTGCGATGGCTCAGACTGGCGAGGTGGCGTCGGGTGATGTTCGCGACGCTCCATCGAGCGAGGGATTCCAGCGGGTCGACGATCAGGCTGTTGAGCCGATGTCGTGGTTGTGGTGCCTACTCCGATGAGGAAAGGCAGGAGGGAGGTTTGGATTTTCATGATGTTCCGATTTGGGTTCAGGTTCTTCGTTTCCAGTGAGGCCGATTTTTCCAAGCCGGCTTTCTCTTTCGACGCCACCATCCCCCCCAGTCATGAATGAACTCCCCATGTCGCGATGACAGTTTCGTCATTTTTCGCGACAGATGTATATGACGAAACCGCCACGAGGGCGGTTTACGTGTTAGCCCAGAAAAAATCCGGAACAAAAGCTCCCTCACCAGATCGTTAGGGATAGAAAAGCAAAGAGGCGGAACTAGCTGTTCGCCGCTTCGACTTTCTTGGGATGCTTGAGCAGTGTGAGGACCTCGCGAGAAGTCAGCTGGTTGACCTCTGCTTCGTCCATACCAAGTGCTACGAGACGACGGCGCTGTTCGAGACGACGGCGATTTCTCGCCGCACCGCTCTTGCGTGGCCGTGTCATATTCGTCTTTTGGGTCTTTCTGCGTTTGCGCATGATATATCCTCGGATGAGTTGAAAGAGTCCTCCGATTCGGGAGGGCGATATCGATAGGCTGGATCGCCACCCCGGTCAACCGGATTTCACGCGATTCCGGGGATTCCTAAATCGACCGATCCCGAGGGTTTGGGCAGCCTTCGAGGACATGAACGTTCCCATTCGAACAATCGCCCTGCTTGTTTTTCTCCCTCTCTGCTCCGCCGTTGCGGAAACCACGCCGAAGTTGGTTTCGGTACAACGAATCTGGGACAAGGCTCCGCACAACGCATTCACTGACCTGCTTTTTCACAAGGGGAAATGGCTTTGCGTCTTTCGCGAGGGCAGCAAACACGTTTCTCCCGATGGATCACTTCGAGTCATCACTTCGGAGGATGGAGAGAATTGGGAATCTCTCGCGCTCGTGACCCATCCGATTGAGGATCTACGCGACGCCAAAATTTCGGTGGCACCCGACGGCAAACTGATGTTGAACGGGGCCGGGATGCAGGCGGAAAAGCCGATTCGCTATCACTCTTTTTCCTGGTTCTCCGAAGACGACGGAAAAACCTGGAGCAAGGAAAACCCGATAGGCGATCCCGGATTTTGGCTCTGGCGAGCGCAATGGCACAACGGCAAAGCCTACTCGATGGGATACCGGACAGACCGGGATCGGGATCAGCGCATCGTCCGTTTTTACCAAAGTGAAGACGGCAAAAACTACGAAGCACTCATCGACACCGTCAATCTCCCCCACGGTGCGGGCGAAGACAGTATGCTCTTCAACGAGGATGGCTCAGCGCTATGCCTGTTCCGATACGAAACCGGAAACAAGCTCGCCTATCTTGGAAAGTCGAAAGCCCCCTACGACCAATGGACCTGGAAGCAGATGAACGAACGAATCGGCGGACCGAATATGATTCGACTGCCCGATGGTCGCATTCTTGCGGTGACGCGACTATTGAAAGGAGGCACACGAACTTCGCTCTCGTGGGTCGATCCGGAAAAGGCAACGCTGACCGAGTGTCTCAAGCTACCGAGCGGTGGCGACACGAGCTATCCCGGCCTCGTCTGGAAAGACGATATACTGTGGATCAGCTACTACTCCTCGCACGAGGAGAAGACCTGCATCTACCTAGCGAAGGTGCGATTTGAGTAAAGGGCGGATCTACTGATCCTTCACCTCGACGTCAATTACGTCATCGTCCTCTTGTTTCTTCTTTCGGCCGAAAATCGAGCCGATATCGACGCCGAAGTAGGCGAGGCAACTGATGAGAATGGCAGCTGCTGCCGCCTCATCCAGGTTTCCGATGATCGGAATATTATCAGGGATTTCGAAAAGGGCTCCGAAGCCCGGGTTCAACAGAAAGACAGCGGAAAATAATCCCAGAACTCCAACGATGACGGTGGTCAGCGGATTTTTCTTCTCCTCCATTTCACCACTGGAGGTGCCTGCTTGAAAGGTTTCTTCTTTTTCCATGGTATGAGCTTCCGGGATTTGGGGCAATCACACGACTACAAACAAGTCGTGCTTTTATAACGCATAAGGCGACTCGGAACTTAGCGGCTCCTTCTTCACACCCTCTCCAGGGCTTAAAAATCGATCACAAATCCGCCGCGGCTCGTGACTGCTTTGGCGATGTCGAGGTGGACCCAACGCAATTCGTAGCGAGGCCCCCAGGAATCACTCACCGCCACTTCGTTGGTCGATTCATTGTAACCAATCACCATGCAGATGTGGAAGTTGGCAGAAGCAGATAGCTGAGGTGCCACTTTCTCTGCCTCTGATTGAACGTCGGAGGCCCACACGGAAAAGTCGTCGACATCCTCCCGCTCCTTGGTGCGCTTGTTCGCTACTTCGTTGTATTGGCCAAGGCTACGCATTTGCCAAAGGACAGGAACCCCTTTGTCGATGTAGCGCTTCACCGTTTTGATTTCAAAATCTTCATGAAGCTCAAGCTCCTTAATCCGCCGCGCCTTGCTTCGAACGATCCGCTTGCAATCCTCGGAAAGCTTGGTGGTATTAGTACCTCCACCGGGAGCCGTTGCCGCAGTTGCGAGCAAATACATATCGGCAGGAACGAGCATGTAGCGCATCGCCCGCTCAAAGGTCGCAGGTGCGCAGTATCCTTTCGGCCCCTGATCCACCATCGGGATGTTGTCGATCCAGACATCGCCATTCGCTTCCTTCGTAACGTTTTCAATCTGGATCTTTTTAAAATCGGAATCGACTACGAAATCAACCTTGCCCTCAGCATCTGCGTTTGAAGTCGGGACAATGAGGAGGCTCGTATATTCGTCTTCGAGGCTGGAAAGGAGAAAGGAGTGGTCACTGAGATCCCAACGCTTCACTTTTCGTTTGTCCTCTTTCTCGCCGTAGTATTGCTCGGCGGGCTCGCCTAGCGCTTTCTGCAGGGACTCCGCAATCATCCCGGCGTCGAACTCAATCGCTTCGTTCAAATCTCCCGGAGGCTTCTTGTCGGGATACATCGTTTTGAAGTGGTCCTCTCCCACTCCCAGCCGACTTCCAAAGTCCCCCTTGTTGGCAAAGACCAGGGAAAAGCTATCCGGTTTTGCTCCCTCACCACCGTAGAGCGTAACGCAGTAGGGGTGCGCGCCTAGAAACTGATAATCCAGTTTTGTGTAAAGGCGATAACTGCTGGAATTGGCTTTCTCACTTTCGACCCGAAGGCTGAGGCGCTTTGCCACTTCGGCGGCATTCTCCTGCCAGATCGAACTGGAGCTTCCGAACAGCTCGTGCCCGACCAACTCGTTGATCTTTCCCGCGCCTTCGACGGGCGCAGAGGCTGGAGCCGGTGTCGACTGCGACGCCGAAAGATGTTTTTTGATTCTCTCGATGCTGTCTGGAGTCAGTCTGCTCGCCGGAAGTTCGAAGCTTCCTCCACCCGGAGTCTCAAATTTCACAACGCCACCGTCGACGCTCTTGATGACCACATCGATCGACTTGCCCGAAGTTTTGTCCGTAATCGAAACCGTTTCTTTGGCATCAGCAGAACCAAGCAGCGAGAACGAAGCAGTGAGCAGAACCGCGAGGAGGGAGGGAGAGTGTTTCATCGTCGTAAAGTTTCGGCAGCGGATCGGGGTATGTCAAGATTGGTGGGAGGGCGCAAGAAAACCATTTGCGACGTCACACCTTTCGCGCTCAGCTCTGTCAGGTCTTTATACCCCCGGTGATTTCTCGCGTATTTTGATCTCGAGAAAGATGGCCCAGTTTGCGATGCAAAAGGTGAATGTTCTGGCGGTGTATCGGTAGAGCACGGTTTGCCGGAATTGAGTTTTAGCGCCCCCGGAAAACCCCTGAGACACGCCAATCGCGTTAAGAATCTCATCATCAGTGACCAATCTCGTGGCGCGTGTAGCCATATCGATATGCGACGTAGAAATATTTCCTTTTCAGGACGTCCAAGCGCGAAGCCCGTCTGATTTGAGGGCGCGCTAGATGCAGGATGGCGGTTGGAAATGTCGTGAATATTCGAACTCGAAATGGGCCAATCGTTGCCCCCCTGTTAGCCCCCTCTCGAATCTGCTCGCCAATGACTTCTATTGCCTCAATCACCTTCCCAGAGAATCCGAATTTCAGGCTTCCCCACGAAGTTCGAATATTGAATGACTCACCGCAGGCCGGATCAATGAAATTGATGTTTTGCAGAATAATCGGCCTCAAAGCGGTCTTATCGACCTCCAGATTCTTTGATCCGTCCTTCCATCTGCTCCGTGCCCCGCATCCATGCACGAAAAGACCTCTTTCCAAAAGGAACGGCAAAGCAAACACCTTATCTCGCACAGCCCGCTTGATCGCCTTGTTGTTGAGATCGGAGTAATCGATATTCGCCGCTGAAACGCAATAAAACAGGTAATTCCCATCTCTTAGCAGCAATCACGATTCATTTGCGAATACCTCTGTGGAGTAAAACCTCGGGTAGCTAGAGCCCTTTGCGGCTTTGAGGTAATCTTCTTCATTCGTGGGTGTCCCAAGTGAAGACCTCGATTGATTCCTATTATCGTGATTAAGGCTCCTATCGGAAAAAGAAGTCGCCTCCATCCTGCCATATCTTCTTCCGACGCACACTTCTGCACGCCCTTCCCAACGATTCCCACTGAATGGGTAACAAGAAGCAATCCAACCAAAATTTCGACACTGCCCCCCTTTTTGGGGAGAACGCCCAGCATCAGCCACCAATCACCGTGGGCGACGCGCCAGCACCACTTCCACAATCGAACTTTGCCCCACCTTCGCAATCGAGGCGCAGGTGGGGCGCAGCAGCATGAAATGGTTA
>Ga0055584_100000515_pt1 | contig 36812 bp, 30 predicted proteins | sample OSDHelmetaG_FD_58716 | JGI IMG/M metagenome (GOLD analysis project Ga0055584, IMG submission 58716) | Pelagic marine sediment microbial communities from the LTER site Helgoland, North Sea, for post-phytoplankton bloom and carbon turnover... | ecosystem: Environmental > Aquatic > Marine >...
TACAGAAGAGTTTAAACCTGAATCTTGTAAGTAAAAAATCATGTTATCAAAAACGCACTTCGGTGCGTTTTTTTTTGCTCTAAAAAAATCGATTTTAGTTTAGACTTTAAATACTGTGATATATTAAATTAATACATATAAATGTTTTCATTTAAATGTGAACATAGAAAATTAACATAGCAATTAACATCAAAAAAAGGGGCTATTATGTCAGTTAGCATAACCAATCCAGATACGATTAAAGGCGTTTCATCACTAATGGCAGAGTTAACAACAAGGGGTGATCTTCCATTTGAACTTCTTGAGTTGGCGAGTGCTTCAAAAGGCGTGATTGGTGCTCTTGTTGATGAGAGTGTTTTGCCAAATGATTTGAATGGCAGAGCTTCGATGATTGCCAGGCAGTTGTATAAACAAAATGAAAAAGCTTTTAAGTCAAGATACACTAATTGGGAGGAATCATACTCTGAAGCTTATAACGAACAAGCAATAGATTTTGATAATTTAGATGATTTTAAAATCCCACTAAACGATCAAGGTGTGGCTTATTTAGTGAGTGCACTCAATTCAATCCAGCACGGGCAGGAGCAACCTTATACTCCTTCGAAATTAGTGTATGCAATGCAAAAAATGGAAAGAAATGCGGGAGCGTTACTATTAGATTTGAATCACCCCCCTTTAGATTTCACTGTATCAGATGTTCATGATAGCATTATTAAGCTGAGTCAGAATGGTGATGATATTTATGGTGTTTCTTCAGGATTAAGGAGTGTTCTTGGTCCACTTGAGTATTCTGATCAAAATAAAACTTATTACTCAGATGATATTCTTCTTCATTTGTTAGATACAGCCATGGAAGAAAAGCCTCTTGTAATGCCTGGTGTTGGTAGAAAGAGGTTGAGTATTGAAACTGAAGGAAAGCGTTCTACTAATCAATATAGAATAGCTTCTGATGTTCCCGAACCAACAGATCAGGATATTGCTATCGTTAGCCAGGCCATGAGATTAGTTGATGACTACTTGGATAAAATAACGAAAGCAGAACAGCCAGATGGCAAAGAGTACCCTGAGATAAATCTTAGTATGCTAAGAAAATCAGTTAAACATGTACTTGATGTACATACTAGCTGGTCTCAGAATCCTAAAAAGGTTTTTGATGGTGATTTATCTTTTAATGATGCAGTAAAAAAGAGAGAAGCATTTACTTCACCTAGTATAAAGCTTTATGTTGTTGGTGGAGTTGATGATGTGCATAAAGGTAATATTATAGAAGCCGCAAATGGAAGTCCGAACAATGTAATATTTAAAAGTAAAGATGAACTAGATTACTTTATGGCACATCAAAAAAGTAATTACACCCCATTTAATGTCGTTGATGGTATTATTTCAAAGTTAGAAAGTCAGAGTAACGAAATGAGATATGTGAGATCAACAACGGCAGTTGAAGCCTTAATTAAAGAGGGGTTTAAACAGAGTATTGATGATTTTGGTGATTACTTAGGGTATGGAACGGGGTTAAACGAGTTGCATATAAAAAACATTATAAAATCAGTTGTATCTCCTTATACTAAAGATATTGCACCTGAGGCTGTTGAAGATGCAATAACAAAAACAATAAATAAATCTCGCGTAACAGATCCTGATTTTCTTACTAATGATTTTATGATGTCTGTTGGTGTTAAAAATCAGGAATCAATAAAGTCGTTGTCAAAACCTGAAGTTGAGAGAAGTTACGAACCATCTCCAGATATTCAAAACGCACCAAGCATACCGCCTCGACGTATGAACTGAAAAAAATCCAATTAAAAATCGAAAGCGCTTATTTATAAGTGCTTTTTTTTGCGCAATAAAGCAATGGCATACTTTTTGCTTTATTTAGGGCTAATTAACGGGAGTTTGTATGAAATTATTTAAACTAGGTGTACTTGCCATTTCTTTGGGATTAACAGCAACGGCTCATGCTGATGTTGAAAATTTGTCTGATTGGCAATCTGATGGTGATGGTGTTTGGTCTTACAGTGAAGATACTAATTCATGGTTTCAAGCAAAAAACACAGCAGAGACAGTTTTCCTTTATGATCCAGATAGTCAAGCTCTTGGTAAAGCTATAACAGGTCATATTGGGGTTGGCGAATCTATTGATGATGATGTTATTGGTTTCGCATTGGGTTACGAAGGTGGCGATTTATATAATGATGATGCTGATTATTGGTTGGTGTCGTGGAAGAAAAGAACTCAAAACCAATGGGCTATTGGTTTTGATCTTTGGCATATAACAGGTGCTTTAAGTGGTCAGAGTCTTTGGAGCTTTACTGATATAGCACATGTTGAACATATTGCGAATGCTAACACCCTGGCAACTACAGGCTGGTCTACCAATACAGAATATTCTTTTGACATAACATACAATGAAAAAGCTTTAGGTGTTTTCGTTGGTGACTCATTAGAGTTTGGTATAACAGCCGAAGGTGCTGGTGTTTCTGAGTTTAGTGAAGGTGGTTTTGCTTTTGTTAACTTTTCTCAAGACTCAGTAACTTATAAAGGGGTTCAATTCGATGATATTGAACAGATCGTTTCTAATGAAAAACTTGAACAATTAGCTTCTGCCGTGCCAGTTCAATTTGGCGCATTCGCCTGGCTAGGTTTGGCTAGTGCTGGACTTTTAGCTAACCGAAAGAAAGGAGTGAAATGTGCGTAAATTGATCCTGGTTGTTGTTGCTGCATCCTCTTTTTTCAGTATTCAAGCAAGTGCGGAAAGTGAAAACCTTTCGAATTGGTTAGTTGATGGAGATGGCTTGTGGAGTTACAATGATGAAAGCAATAGCTGGTATCAAGGTAAAAACACAGCTTATTCGACATTTCTATATGACCCAAGTAGTGCAGCTTTAGGTAAAGCTATTACAGGGCAAATTGAAATAGATCAAAACGGAGATGATGACAACATCGGATTTGCTCTAGGTTACGAGGCTGGTGATGCAACTAATTCAAATGCGGATTACTGGCTAGTGTCGTGGAGAGCTGGAGCCCAAGGTTCATGGAATTCAGGTTTATCTTTATGGCATGTTACAGGTGCCCTAAACTCATACGACTTAGAAGATCCTGTTAATCACCCAGCTTTAGAGTTTGTTGCTGAAGGTGAAACTTTAGGCCAAACTAAATGGGAAACTGGAGTTGATTACACATTTGATGTAACTTACAACACTGACTCATTAGGTGTTTTTGTTCAAGATCAATTACAGTTCGGTTTTACGGCACAAGATGTTGGTGTCGAATCATTTGAAGAAGGTGGTTTTGCTTTTTTTAATTTTTCTCAAGATAAAGTTAATTACAAAAACGTTCAGTACGATGATATAAAAAACGTTTTAAGTGAAGATAAGCAAGAACAATTAGCTAAATCAGTACCGGTTCAATTCGGTTATTTCGGCTTCGCAGTGCTTGCATTTTTAGGTGCTTTTAAAAGAAAAAAGAAATAAACTAAAGAAATTAACTTCAAGAAAACGCGCATATGCGCGTTTTTTTTTGCTTAACATATGATTTTAAATACATTCTATTTTATTTTTGATATAATGATGAAATGAAAATTAATTTGAAAAGAAAGAAATAAACATGGTAACTAAAAACTTAAATGAATATTGTTTTTTTGCCTTAGCCCCAAATGATTGGGATGGCTTGTGGATGAATAGACAGCAGCTAATGTCGAGGGTTGGAGTTGATAGTAGTGTTTTTTACTCTAATGGATTAGGTTTTTCTTGGGATAGAGCGCGGATATTAAAAGAAGGTAAGGTTAAATGGGCGTTCGAGGAGCGGGATAATGTCACTATTGCAAAACCACCACTGTACTTGATGCGATACAAAAAAAATGAGTTTGCAGATAATTTTGTAATAAAAAAATACGCAAATGCAATTAAAAGCAAATTGCCGAAAGCGCCTTTAATACTTTATGTATTCCATCCTGAATATGTGGATTACATAAAACATATTGATTATGACTACTTAGTTTATCATTGCTATGATGATTTTATATCAATGCCAGGTAGTGATGCCGAAACAAAAAGCAATGAATATGAATTGTGCCTACTTGCGGATATGATTTTTACGTCATCAAAGGCCAACAAGGATAGATTCCTTCTCGACTACTCGGTAGATGCTACTTTCATTCCTAATGGTGTGGATTTTAAGTCATTTGATAAAGCTAGTTACTATTTACCAGAATCACTTGAAAGTATGGCGAAAGAAAGGAGCAGCGCAAATCGAAAGAAAGTAGGGTATGTTGGGTCGCTTAACGATAAAGTTGATTTTTCAATAGTTAGCTACTTAGTTAATTCAGAAAGATTGAAACTCCATGATTTTCATTTCACCGGTCGCGTGAATAATTTATCAAAAGAAAATCAGGCTATTTGGGATGGTGTAAAAAACAAAAGTAATGTTTTTTACCATGAATCAGCAAGTAGAGAGCTAGTACCTTCGATATTAAAGAATATGGATGTTAATTGCATTTACTATGATTTGTCAGAGGAGAACTACAGTAGTTCAGGTTACCCTTTGAAATTACATGAGTACTTAGCCAGTGGTAAACCAGTAGTTAGTTCTGCTATAGAGTCGGTTATAGAGTTTAGCAGCGTAGTCTTGATACCTAAAAATAAAGAAGAGTGGGTTGAGTTTATTATTAAGGCCACAAGCGAGCCGGAGTTTGCCCCTTCGAATTCTAGACAAAGAAAAATGGTTGCCCAAAAAAACGATTGGAACAACCGGGTTGAAATGATAAAAAGCTCAATAATAAATGCGATAGAAAGTCGCAAATAAGACCCTACAAACAACTATTTATTGACCGTATTTTATTTTTGGTGTAATATTAAATAAACAAACAAATGATGAAACTAACAAAATGAGAGAATTATCAATATTCATTGATGTATACCTACTATCAAGCGAAGTAAATAAAAAAGAAAAGAAATATTCAGAATATGTATCGAAAAATTACAATGGATTACCTAACCTTAGTGATCATGCAAAAGAACTAAAGCACGAAAGATCATTGCAGACTCAGTTGGATTGGCTAGAAGAATCTATAAAACTACTAACTAATGATAATAGTGAATACTCTGAATATGAATTTGAAGAAATGATTAAATCAAAATCATCCGTCTATAAAAAGGATGTCATAGACGCTAGTGACAGGACGCTGATGAATTTGTTTAAAATTCACAATCTAGCAAAAGAAAAACTAAAACAAATAGAAGTAAAACTAGAATCGGTAATACCAACAGAAAGTAAAATAAATTCGAATATATCTCTTTTAATTAATAAAACAGATTCGAAATTTAAGTTACTAGGCATGCCTTAATTCTAACTGCTCTTTTGTGTGATAAAATAATTACAACTAAATCTGGAAGAATAGTAGAACACCAATGGTAATGACTAGCTCAAAAGGAATGAGTTCATACTCTGATATACACTACACAAAACCAGAAGTATCCAAGTTTATTATTGATTACTTCTCGCCAACTGGGAAAGTTCTTGAACCATTCAAAGGGGGTGGTGCTTTCTATGACCATCTACCCAAAGGTACTTCATGGGCTGAAATTGATGATGGTATCGATTTCTTTAAAATAAAATCTCAATTTGATTGGATTGTGACAAACCCACCATTTAGTAATCTCACAGAAGTTATGGAACATGCGTTTTCGATATCCGAAAATGTGATTTTCCTTGTCCCAATGTCTAAAATATATAGCTCGGTACCAAGAATGAATTTAGTGAAAAATGTAGCGGGTATTAAAACTGAGTTATATCTTGGAAGTGGTAGGAAAATAGGTTTTGATATAGGGTTTCCTTTTGCAGCGTTTGAGTTTGTTCGTGGCTATAAAGGAAAAAAAACGTTTGTGGATGCTGAAGATGCCTGGCTTAAAAGTGAAGACAAAAAGTAACTGGAGGTTGTTTTGGGTAAAAAAAAGCTAATATCTGACATTGATGGAGTAAAGTTATTTGATGATAAGTCAAGCATTCAGAGGGAGTTTGAAACAAAAACACCATCTGGGAATAAGATGGCTGGTCGCTGGGTTTACAGAAATTCGAATGGTGAACTTTTGGATTTCGATTTGTACATAAATGATATAGCCTCAAGATTTTCAATAGATCTCTATGCTAATTCATAAAAATTCAACTAGGGTTTATTATGTTTGATTTCCATAACTACTTGAATGGTTCTGAGAATGATTCGACGATTAGAAAGTGGGCATTAACACTCGCAATTTTCGATAGGCTGTCTTTTCATGGGTTACCGGTTGAGATGCACGTAAACAGAGATAGATTATCAGATCCACCTTTAGTTGTATCCCTTGGCTCAATGCAAGTGTCTTATCGAGGTAGTGAAAATATAGACGATATTGAAGATTGGGCTTTTCTAAGTCGAAGCTTCGCGAATAAAGCGTGTGAAAATTTAAGGTTACCTCATTTAGATCTTGATAATGCAGTAATCATAGCTACAGAAGATGTAAATCAAGCTATAAACAAATCTATTGAAAACTGGATAAAGTATGGCGATATAAATCAGCCAGGAACATCTCTTGAAGCAAAAATATACTCATTAAAGAAATTGGGTTTTAATACAGAAAAAATGCTTTATCACGAAACAGAATCAGAGTTTGAATCAAAAATAACTTCAGATGGATTTGATTTGAGCTTCATAAGAGGTCGACGTTCTGAATTAACACTACCAGATGGAGTTTACTTTAAACCCACCAAAAAACCACTTGATCTAGCTTCAAATCCCGTTCAAATGCCATTCTTAATCAAAGCATCAACCCCACTAATAATTACTGATAGAGAGTCAATGAGCTCCAGTAAGGTGTTTAGTAGTAATGTAGAAGAAATGAAAGTTAAGTATGAACAAGGAAATGATTATCACGACGGTATAACTAAAGAGATACTAGAACTTGTTATAAAAACCCCTTTGAATGATGAATTAGAAAGCAGGATGAGGTTGGCCATGGAGTCATGGAGAGAGTTCATTGATGATAGTGCCGCAGCAATAAGAAAAGAAATTACGAATGGCTTAAAGTCTCAAGGAGTTCGAGTTTTAACAGTGTTGAATGACAAGGGATCACTAGGCCGGAGTATTGAAAGCACTATATCTCTATACCCAGAAGATATAATTTCACCACTACTGAATTCGGTTCCTACCCCGAAAATTGAAGATCTTAAGTTTGATAGGGATAAGTTACTTAAAAATGAATTTACTGGCGAAGAACCCGTTGTGGAGGCGGATTCCCCCGCTTTATTGAACCGACGACGTTAATTGTTTGGCGCTAAATCCAGCAAAATAAAGACTGAGTTTTACCTTTGGGGGTGATTGAATATTTGTTTTTGTAAATCCGCTGGTGAGAAAGAATGTGCTCTATGTCATCCATTATTGAATCAATTCTTTTTCGAGCATCCTCATTAGTGACTCTTTGCACTAGAAAACCTTGTTTTAGGGCGTGCGTCTGCTTGACTCTATCGTTTTTGAATGCATCTTTAGAACGATGGAATCCAAACCCATCAGCTTCAATAAGTAGGTGTGCACCACCAATACTTACTGTCTCGTTGATGCCACTCTTCATGTTAGTAGTGCAAACTTCGATAGAAGGGGATATTATTGCAAAGTCAAAACGCCAATTTTTATCCCCACCTTCAATTATCATCTCAGTAACAAGGGCTCCTCCGTTTTCATACATACCATATTTACTTTCAAGGGCTTGATGTATTTTTACAAAAGGATCTGTTGATGGCCAGGGACAGTATGATAGTTTGTCGGCAGTTTTCATTACGCGAGCTGGTTTTGTTTTTTTTGCAGATGAGTTAGTTTTGGCACACTGTGGTTGGTGTATGGAATCACTGCTACCCTTTAGCTTAGGTTTAGGGTTAAACCCGCCCTGAGCCTTTATAGCGGCTTCTATTTGTCGTTTTGCATTTGAGCCAAGTTTATTTAAATCATCAATATTTGCTATACGCATAGACTTGGCTCACAATTATTTTAATGTTCCGGTAATGGAGTTTGAGAAAATACATTTAAAAAGTCTAAAAAACTGATTTCAACTTTATTTTCTGATGAGACTTCTTTCAGAACAAACCAACTTGGATGATCGTTTCTTTCATCATTGACGAAAATATATTCACCATCATCGTTTATATCTTTAAATTTATTTTTCCCAGCTATAAGAGTTTTTCCTTCTGAGAAAATAGCCATTAATATTTCTTTCATGACTTCAGTGGTTTTTGGGTTCATTTTTATTTCATTTTCATTATTAAATGAAAAGATTTTATTAGAGTGAATTTCCAAAAAATCACATAACTTAAGTTTGCTGTTAATTGTTAGAGTTTCCAATTTAATCTCCGAGATTATATATGTTGAACCTTCCTTGAGGCTATTTACATATTATCTATCAGGTCGAGTTGTGTCAATGATACATCATTAATAATGATATACCGGCAACAATTAGTGTCTACTTCAAAATCGTGTGATAACATTAAATAAGAAGTGTAGTAAATGTACTATAATTTTCACAAGGAATTAATTTCATGAATGACACGGCTCCCAGCATATCCGAAGACCTACCTAAACAGTTTTTGTTAGACACTAATGTATTGATGAGTGATCCACAGGCTCTGTATAAATTCCAAGAACATGATGTTATTTTGACAATGACATTACTGGAGGAATTAGACCGAATAAAAGATGGTTTATCAACAAAAAATGAATCTGCAAAAAAAGACGCAAGAACTGCAATTCACAATATTAAAAATATAATTAATGGGGCCACTAACGACGAACTGAAATCAGGGGTATCTATTGGTAAAAACCTAGGTGTATTAAGATTAATAGATAATCTATCTTTAGATACTAAAACTCAATTAGATCTCTCTGTTGCCGACAATAGATTCATAGAAGTAGTTATCTACCTTCAAGAAAACGAAAAAGACAAAGAAACTCACTTTGTTACTAAAGATTTTAATTTAGAATTAAAATCGAGAACGGTTGGTGTGAAGTATGCCGAAGATTACCTGAATGATTATCAAATTGATGATATTGCCCATTTGAAATCTGGATTTATAACCACACCAGTAAATCTTATGGAAATGATAAACTCTGATTTTACAGTTGATTTCAATAAAGAAATTGGAGGTAATGTTTATACTTTTCCAGTAAGTGTTTTTGAAGATGTATTTGATGGCGAAGTTAGTATCAATACGTATGTTTTTGAAGCTCACCAACTTAATTCAGAGCCGAATTTTGTTTATAAGATAGTTTCTATTGAAGATGGTGATTGTCAAGTTTTAGCTATCCCGATAAAAGCGATAATGAATCAAGATGTTTATGGAATAAAACCAAAGTCAATATACCAAGGTCTAGCAATATTTGCCTTGTTAGATAAAGATATTGATTTTGTACAACTATCAGGTCCTGCCGGGTCCGGAAAAACTTTGCTAGCTTTAGCTTCAGCTATAGCACAAACAAAAGCTAATGTTGGAAGTGGTATACCTGTCGCTTTCAATAAAATTATTGTAACAAGAAGCCTTGCTGATATGGATGAGCCAATAGGGTTTTTGCCTGGCACCGAAGAAGAGAAGATGGCTCCATGGCTTAGTGCTTTCAATGACTCATTTGATGTTCTTATTAAGCCAATGGATTTACTCGGGAATACTAATGATAAGTTAGGTTCAGATGAATCCGAACAACAAACGTTAAGGTACCTAATTCAATCTGCGAATATTCAAATGAAATCTTTAAATTTTATGCGAGGTAGAAGTTTGACAAATACTTGCTTAATTTTAGATGAAGCTCAAAACACAACACCACATCAAATGAAAAGCATTGTAACGAGAATGGGTGTTGGCTCTAAGATAATAGTGCTTGGTAATTTAGCGCAAATAGATTCACCTTACATACTACCTACAACAAGCGGACTGACGCACGCGGTTGAAAAAATGAAAGATGATATCGGTTCAACAACTATGAATTTGCCAGGTGGTGAAAGAAGTAGATTATCAGCCGCAGCAGAGGAAAAACTTTAAAATAAAACAAAGGAAGGGAGATAAGCTCCCTTTCCTTATTATTCATTCCTTGATTTTCTTTGTTATGTTTTGTAAAATGCAATAATAGAGGCATTAACAATGCGCCTTATTAAAATAAACAAAGGAATGTTTTATGACACAATTGAATGTATGGCTTGTTTTTGGCACTCGCCCAGAAGCAATTAAAATGCTACCTATAGTTAAACTTCTTCAATTAGACGAAAGATTCAATCCAATAGTCTGTATTACCGCACAACACAGAGAAATGCTAGATAGTGTAATGAAAGTATTTTCTGTAGAAGCAGATATTGACCTTGACGCAATGACTCCTGGACAAAACTTGATAACATTAAGTTCCAAGTTAATAGAGGGGTTAGGCAAAGTCCTAGAGTCCCCTCCTTCAAATATCCCCCAAGCCGATTATGTACTTGTTCATGGCGACACGGCAACAACGTTCGCAGGAGCTTTGGCTAGTTATTATAATCAAGTTTCTGTATGTCACGTTGAGGCTGGTCTACGCACTAATGATATTTATGGTCCATTCCCAGAAGAAGGAAATCGTAAACTAACAAGTGCACTTACTGAATTGCATTTTGCGCCAACGCATCTAGCTGAAGGTAATTTGTTAAAAGAAGGTGTTTCTTCTGACGATATTGAGGTGGTTGGTAATACTGTTATTGACGCTTTGTTATGGATGAGAAAAGAAATCAACAATGATAAATCTCTCGCTGGAAATATGCAGGGTTTTGTCGCAAATCTAAAAAATAAATACAGACGATACGTACTTATTACATGCCATAGAAGAGAGAGTCACGGTGAGGCCTTGGAGCGAATATGCTCGGCCATAAAAACTCTTTCTGAGAAATACCAAGATACCGCATTTGTTTTCCCTGTACATCCGAATCCTAAAACCAAAGGTCCTGTAGAGAAATTGCTCGGCGGGATACAAAATATAAAGCTAATAGACCCGTTAGACTACGCTCCTTTTATTTACGTCATGGATAATTGTGATCTTGTATTAACGGATTCAGGTGGCGTACAAGAGGAAGCTCCGTCGTTGAATAAGCCAGTACTTGTATTAAGAGATGTGACTGAGCGACAAGAAGCTTTACTTGCTGGTACGGTCGTTCTTGTGGGCACGGATAGGGATAAAATTATAAATACAGTTGTTGCTTTTACGGAAAATGAAGAATTGTACAGCGGAATGTCCTCCGCAATAAATCCATATGGAGATGGAACAACTAGCATTAAAATAATAGATGCTTTGTATCGTCATCATCAAAGAAAAATTAGTAGTAAGGAAATTTTATGAATATCAGTGTGAATATGATCGGCTTAGGATACATCGGTTTGCCAACAGCAGCTCTAATTGGTTCAAAAATAAACATGAGTGTTATTGGTGTTGATGTCAACCAATCAATATGCGACTCAGTAAATAAAGGTGAAGTGCATATTGTTGAACAGGGACTTGATGTTCTTGTTAAATCTGTTGTGGATAATAACAAGTTAAAAGCTCAAACCACACCGACAGTAGCTGATGTTTATATTATAGCTGTACCAACGCCGTTTAATGATGATTACACTGCGGATCTTAAATATGTAAAGAAAGCATGTGAAAACTTAGCGCCCTATTTGTCAAATTCGGCACTCGTTATACTGGAATCAACCTCACCGGTCGGTACGACAGAAAATGTTTTATCTTGGTTAAGCGACTTACGACCTGATTTACAATTTCCATTATTAGATGGTAATTATGATGAAAGTTATGACGGTGTATCAATTGCATATTGCCCCGAACGTATTTTGCCGGGTAATGCTATTGAAGAATTGCAAAAAAATGATCGCGTAATCGGGGGTATTTCTGGTAATTGCTCAAGAAAAGCTAAAGATTTTTACGTCCAATTTGTTGATGGTGAGTGTATTGAAACAAACTCAAGAACAGCAGAGATGGCGAAGTTAACAGAAAATAGCTTTAGGGATGTTAATATAGCGTTCGCCAATGAATTATCAATGATTAGCGATAAGTTAAATATTAATGTTTGGGAGCTAATTGCGTTAGCCAACAGGCACCCTAGAGTCAATATATTAAATCCTGGTTGCGGAGTTGGTGGTCATTGTATAGCAGTTGATCCATGGTTTATTGTTGATAGTTGCCCTGAACATGCAAAATTAATAAAAGAAGCAAGATTGAGTAATGATAAAAAGCCAATGTGGGTAGCCAATAAAGTATTAGAAATGAAAGCTCAAATACAAGGTGATGAATTCGTTTCTATTTCTTGTTATGGATTGGCTTTTAAACCCAATATTGATGATTTCAGAGAAAGCCCGGCCGTTATCGTTGTTAAAGAAATAGCACGACTTATGCCGAATATTGAAATAAATATCGTTGAACCATTTTTGCTGAATGGTTTACCTAAAGATCTTAGTGATATAGAAAATGTAAAGCTGGTTAATTGTATTGATGCAAGAAAATCAGATGTCAAAGTTTTTTTAGTGGCTCATGATCAGTTTAAGCCTGAATTCGAATTAGTTAAAGATGAAAATTCCGTTCTCAATGTAGCATGGGCATCATAATGGTTATAAAAAAGGTTTTAGTGACCGGTGTAGCTGGTTTTATTGGTTTTCACGTAGCAATGAAACTTCTTGAGTTAGGAGTTGAGGTTGTTGGTGTTGATAATATCAATAAATACTATTCCCAAGAGTTGAAAATGAATAGACTGAAACAATTGGAGACGTATTCAAAAACAAATAAAGAATATTTTTTGTTTGAAAAAATTGATATAACAGATCTTTACAGCATGAATAACTTATTTGAAAAAAATAACTTCAATTATGTTATTAATCTAGCCGGGCAAGCTGGCGTTAGATATTCAATAGAGGAACCGCGTGAGTACCTAAAAAGTAACGTCGATGGTTTTATGAATATTCTTGAATTAAGCACGAAGTATAAGGTAGAGCAATTAGTATATGCCTCTTCTAGTTCGGTATATGGAAATAGTAAAGATATTCCATTAAATACAAGCCAGCACTCATCGTCGCCTGAATCAATCTATGCCGCCACTAAAAAGATGAATGAGCTAATGGCTTACGTTCAAACGTCTCAGTTTGGTCTAAGAACTACAGGTTTACGATTTTTTACAGTTTATGGGCCATGGGGAAGACCAGATATGGCTCCCTTTAAATTTGCTGAAAAAATAATGAAAGGTGAGCCTATTGATTTATATAATAATGGAGATCATCTTCGAGATTTCACTTATATTGATGATGTTGTGAATGGCGTGATTGCCTGTTTTGCACCTGATTTAGACGGTCTAAGTGGCAAAGAAGATCTTTATCGAGTTTATAATGTTGGTTGTCAGAATCCTGTAAAACTGTTAGATTTTGTCGACTTACTTGAAGTGAGTTTGGGGATGAAAGCAGAACGAGTTCTCAAGCCAATGCAACCTGGTGATGTTTATGCTACATATGCTAATTCTAATCAGTTAACTTATGATAAGGGTTGGATGCCAAAGGTTCAATTGCCAGAAGGGATCGCTTTGTTCTCTGATTGGTTTAAGCGTTACAATAGTTAATTATCTGTTTTATGGTGCGTTATGTCAGAAGAACTTGGAAAATGGAAGAAACTAGCTTTGATTCAAAAAAAATGCTTGGATAATGAAAGAAGTCTCATCGATAAGCTGATTTTGGATAATACTCGATTAAAGTTGCTTTTAAGTAACGTACCCAGAAATAGTATTATGCTGAGCAATGCAGAAATAGCTAAACTTGTTTTTAGGTCAATATGTAGGTAGTTGCCTATGAATAAATGCGTAACTGACTCAGTGTTTTAGTTAGTTGCGCATTTAGTTATCCATGGTGATTATAATTGAAGATACATAGCGTTATACTTACTAACCATTGACTCAACACTATACTTACTCTCAACTAGATTATGAGCCTGGAGTGATAGTTTCGATTTTTCTTCATGGTTCATTTTCATGAACAACAAAAGACCTTCAGTTAATGCTTCTACGGAATGACCATCGACAAGAATTGCCTCATTATCAGATAGGAAATCTTCAACGCCACCTACTCTTGGGCATATCACAGGTACGCTAAGAGCCATGGCCTCCAGAGCGGTCATGGGCATAGCCTCATAGTCAGAACTTAAAATGAGTGCGTCTGATTTTTCAATTATGGATTTAACATCATTTTGATGCCCTAAAAAAGTAACATAAGATTCCATATTCAGTTCCAATACGTTGTTTTTCAAACCCCCTGAGAGTGGGCCATCACCAACAACATAACAATGAAAGTTTTCCCTATTGTGCTTGTTTTTTAAATCATGAAGGGAGTTGAATAAGCGTTTGTGGTTTTTAACTTCCGCTAATCGGCCAACAATCACAAATTCACAAAAAGAGTTTTCATTTTGTTTTTCTATATAATCATAAACAGGAACGCCATTAAATATAAATTCAATCCGATCGGACTTAATACCAACAGTTTCTATAAGCCAATTTTTCAGATCATCAGAAACAACAATGTAATCATCGACTAAATTGCTAATGAATTTCCTGAATGCGTTGTGTTTTTTATTTTTACCACTTGGATCATCTCCACCTAACCCATGATCAGAATGAATATGTTTCTTTATTTTACTAAACTTAGCTGTAAAGTGATATTCTAGCGTTGCAAAGTTATAAGTGTGAAGAACGTCTATGTTTAGTTTGTTTACTAACTTTAAAAACCGAGCGTGAGTAAAAAGATCTAATCCATCCTTCTTATTTAGTGTGTGAATTTCAATGTTATCTGGTAGGGCGTAGCGAAAATCCATATTGGATGATAGCGAAATTACTATATGCTTTATATTTTCGTTTTTATTAGCGGATATCAAGTTGGCTATAACCCTTTCCAATCCTCCACAACCAAAAGATGGTGTTAAGTGGGCGACATTAATCATTGTTTATTCCAATTTATAAATAGCTAACAAGTAGCTTTATTGAGTTAGTTTAAAGTTGCACTTCAACCATTAATAATAACAAAAGCTAAACATTCTTGCAATTATAGCGGCTTAAATAATGATTTTGTTTTTCATTGATTTGTAACGGGAATACACTCTGTGGATTTAAAGATGAAATACATATATTATATGGTTTATAAATTTAATATAAAGCAATACTAATTACCATTTAGTGGACTCGGTGAGAATATGAAATCTAAGAAACAAAAAAACGAAAGCACTTATGGATGTATAGTAGATCGAAGGAAAGTAAGTGAACTATTGGAAATGGATGTATTTTGGGTTTTGTGGGAAACACTTCCAAGTCTTTATGAGCAAAACTTTTTTGTAAGTAAAACGTTTGTAATAAATTGGCTAAAAAGTATGCCTGGAGATAAGTTGGTTGTTACTAGCTTAATGATAAACAGTAAAGATGGACTTTGTGCGATTGGATTGTTTTTTGAAACAGTTGATAAAATAAAGCGTGTAATGAAACTAAAAACTTTAAATTTACTAAGAACTGGCGATGATAAGCTAGATAAAGTATGGCCAGAATACTTAATGCCACGGTGCAAAGTTGAACACGAATTTAATGTTGGGGATTGGTTACAGGAAACCTTAAATGAGATAGATGCAGACTGCGTAAAAATATCATCAACGCCAGTTGCTTGGGGGAAAGTATGGGTAGAAAAAGCAAGTATTCGAACTAGGGCATTTAGTTATAATGAAACGAAAGGTTATTGTCGTACTTTGCCTTTTACTGATGTTTCGCCGTCTGTTAGGCGAAATGTATCTCAAACAGAACGCTATTCAAAATCGGAATTGTTCGGTGATTTGAATTTGAAGTTAAGTACAGATCATAATGAGTCACTGCGTTTGCTTTCTGAAGAGCACAAAAAAAAGTGGGATGATTCAGATACCAAAAGCGGCTTTAATGACTCTGAATTTAACGAAGTTTTATCTTCTTTGTTGTTGGGTAAGAGTGGGGTGCGGATTTATGACGCATACTCTGGTGATGTTTGGGTTGGTTCTACGTTAATTTTAACCTCCGATAAGTGGGCTGGATTCTATGTTTCTGGGTATAAAAAATTCCCGACCAACAAGTGGCATATAGGCATTTGGATGCACTGTAAAGTGATGGAAGTTTTGTCTAAAATTGGATTTAATCAGTATGACTTTATGGCCGGTGATGAAAATTACAAAAAGAGATTATCTAATAACGAATTGGACTTTAGTGACTTATTGGTTCTAAATTCAGAAAAATGGGTGAACGGGCTTAAAGCTCCGTTGATTCCACCTCTTTTATCAGGTAATATAATAAAATAAAAATACACAACAAAGGTTATTGTTATATGTTTCTGAATAAAAAAAACGTGGATAACTGGGTGAAAGAAAAGGGGCCCTCTTCGCTGATAAATAACTTGTTTTTTTTAATTTTAATTTTGGTAATAAGCACCTCTTATAGTTGGGCTAAAAACCTAATTAAAGTTGATATGCCTCAAGATTTTGATGGTATAGAGTCAATTGAGCTAATTCCAGTTTCAAATAATTTGATTTATTTACTATCAAATAAAATAGATGATAACCAAAGATTTGTTGTTATGAAAAAAAATCAAAACGGCGAATTTAAAAGGGTCGCAGATAAATCATTAACGTCGATTGGATTGGGTATTTCTGAAATAGGGGCTATATCGAAGTATAACGATGCCTCAGTAGATGTTTTCGGTTTGCTAGAATTGTTAGATATAAAGTTATGCGAAAATTGTCAAACTACAACTTTCATCGTTGCACTTTCTGAAAATGGAACTCTTGATAAGAGAAGGAATGAACTTGGATTCGCGCAAGTACCTGTAAGCGAGTGTCAAAACCAACCTTCTTTGTGGCAAGCAAGTAGTGGAGTTTTAGTTTTTGATGGGTGTGAAAAAGTACTTAAATACAACGAAAGATTAGAACTTGAAAAAGAAGTAACCCTCCCAGAAAGCTTAATAAATAAGAACTTACAGGCTGAAAATAAGCCTTTTTATGATGTATCAGAGGGAGTAGCCTCTTTAGTAAAAGAGCCATTGTTGCTGTACTTTAATGAGGATAATAGTTTTAAATCACTCACTATTAATGAAGATCTTACTTTTTCTGATATTGATGTTTTTAAATACCCTAGCCAGTATGATAAATGCCAAGTTGTTGAGGGGGATAAATTGCACTATTTTTGTAGTGATTATGACTTGTTAGGTATTTACGATATTAGTGGGATTAAATTAGATGGGGAATTTAATACTTCACCCGTATTAGGAGAGGATAATTCGTACACAAATGGAGATATCCTAGATGTTTGGCGTGAAGACTCTCATTTTTACATAAACCAAAAAAGAAAATATGAAAAAACTGAAAATACCCAAGAAATAGAAAAAAATATAATTGGCAATTTCAATGAGGTTGGGGATGTGTATACCACGAAAGTGATTGAGGGTGTCGATAGTGATGTTGATTTTAAATTATCGACTACTGGCGATTTTTCTGCGTCTTTGGTGATTAATTCCGATGCAACTTTATCTTTATCTGTTTTTGATAATTTAAACCTAGATTCACCAGCAAGGTTAGTTTCTCCAATTGGAGGTAGTTTATTAACTAATCAAGAATTTGAACAAAAGATATTATTTGAAGATGAAGAAACGCTTTATAGAAATATTGATCTATCCTTTAAAGAAGCTCCAAGTTGGTTTGATTTCTACAAGGGTGAAGATGGATTGTGGTATGCAATAGCAAACCCGTATCATGATCAGTTAACCTCATTTGATTCATATTTAAATCTAATTGACTCAAACGGTGGCAATTCAGAGTTCGATTTTGCATACACACCGACCTTAACCCCTTTAGTTTTACTTGTGAAAGAAGATGAATTATTTGAATCACTAGGAATAGATGAGCCTGTTCCATACGATTCTCTATTGGGCGCATTGGAGATAGTTTCTATTCTTGAGGATGAAGTGTATAGCTTTAAGTTTAGCTACACTGGTAGGCTCAATGAGGAAGTTTCTATTGATTTTTTCGAATTACCTACTTATGCATCATGGGATGAAGAGAACTTAACGCTGAATATTCTAGCCGGTCAAGAAGATGTAAAATCAGATGAGGTAATTAACTTCATATTAAAGGACTCTTTTGCGGAAAATCCTATTAGCATAACACTCCCAATTGAAATAGTAGAAAAAGAGGAACCGCCCTTTTTCACAAGCGAGCCAGTAACTAAAGCTATGGTTGGGGAGAGGTATCTCTACGAGTTGTTTATTTCAGACGAAGAAACTGCAACCAAAGATCTTAGTGTAAATTTACTAACTAGCCCTGATTGGCTGATTATGAGTAGAATTGAAGATCGTATTTTATTGCAAGGAATTCCAGATAAAGGTAATGAGGGCGTTCTCGTTCAAGTATCTGTTAGTGATGATTTTGGCTTCTTTGTATTGCAAACTTTCACGATTAATGTTGATACTGAAGATGAAGAAAATGAAGATAGTGGTGCTTTTTACTTTTGGGAGTTACTTCTCTTACTAATTGTAGTAGCCCAAAGAAGGTGTTTCTCTCGAACGCGTGCGCTTACATAGTGAGCTTTAGGCTGCTTAACTTGTGAATAGTGCTACTAAATAGCGAATTGTCTCACTAATTTATCTATGAACGAAAACCGCCAATTGGCGGTTTTTTGTTACAAAAAATCTATGGTATGTTTTTTACAATAAGAGGGCCAAATGTATTAGCGATGAATACAGGTAGCTTTTTCCAAGCCCCCACAACGTACTTCATCTTTCCCTGGCTTGTATCAAGCCTTGGCTCGCTTATGGATTCATCAATAAGTAGCTGGTGCCAATGACAGGTGATAGGGAGTGCTCCCCATTGCTTTTTAAATCTATAAGTGCCAGAGTCAATTGTGGAGCGACCAAAATCAAAGGTCTTAGCGTTGTTTTTTATGGCGTAATCGATAATGTTGAAGTACATATAAAGATTTACTGATATTTTTCCAAACTCAGACAAAGAACTTGCCCAAGGAATACTAAATTCGATGCCACTAGGTTTTTCGTGTTTAAATAAAAACCCGCAAGATACTGGTTTTTTACCCCAATAAACAACAGTTATTACACTATCAATGTTTGACAGCATACTTTTAAAAAACTCTAACCCATAAACTGGAGTACCTAGATCTCGCATGTTTCGAGAAAACACTGTGTAGAAGTCATTTAGTAAGTTTTCATCGCGACCAAACACTTGCTTGATGTTTATGCCGGTGCTTTCTGATTCTCGCAAATATCTCTTGCATTGAGACTTTAGTTTCGTTCTTTTCTTTCCAGAACTTATAAGTTCCACATCGCTAGGTAAATCTAATATCATTGAAACTTTGTGAGTATGCGTGTGCCACCCATCGAAACTCAAATTCTCTTCATTCACTAATTTTGACAAAGATCGAACTTCTACCTTATCAAAACCTTCAGTTCTCATTATTTGATCTGCTTTTTCAAGCAATGCTAGTTCAACTTTACTATCAAAAAATAAAGCTCCGCCATAATTAAAAAATGGCATTGATGTCAATTGATTTCCCCACAAAAAACTACGCTGTCCAATCAGAGGAAGAACCCCAACGATTTTATGGTTTTTTTTGCTTTTAGCGATTATGCTAAAGTTTTCATGCTCAGGATAAGCATCAAAAATAGCTCGCAGATAACTAGAATTGTGGTGGTGTCCATTTTCGAACTCAGAAACAAAAGTATTCCATTCCAAGACAGTTTTATCTAGTTCCAAATCGAAAAATTCGATGTATATTTCATCCATGATTAATAATCCCTTATTAGTTAATAAACAATATATCACAATAATAAAAATCGACTTTTTTCTTATTATAAAAAACCAAATGTGATATATTTACTGAAGCTTAACAATATTTGATGGTAGGAAAATATGAATATAGGAAATAGAATCACACGGTTTCTAGGGCCTAAGATACAAGATCGATTTAATCCGGCGGGGCGCTCACCAATACTTTATTTTCATAGGGTTTTGTTAGAAAAAGATAAGTATTATAAAGATGACATAACTGTTGATGAATTAGATAAACTTCTATCGTGCTTATCCGAAATATTTACTTTCGCGCCACTTGATAAATTGAATCAACACTACAAAGGCGGAAAGCCTTTGATTGGGATTACTTTTGATGATGGTTATTTGGATAATTACATTAATGCTCTACCTGTACTGAAAAAACACAACGCTTTTGCCACTATATTTGTAGCCACGTCAGGTATTGAAAAGGGTGTTCTTTGGAATGATTTGATCAAATACGCAGTAAAGGAAGCTAGTGATCGTAGTATTCATGCCTTGGAAAGAGCAAGTAGCAGCGTAGTCGTAACTACGGAAGAAAGAGTTATGCTTTGTGACCGAATAAATGCGACTCTAAAATACCTACCGTTGAGGGATAGAAACGCCCGAGTGGCTAGTGTTTTTAATAGACTAGGAGTAAGTGACATCTCTTGCCCTCGATTGATGATGAATTCTTTTGAGATTGATGAAATGTCAAAAGAGCCACTGATAACGATAGGTGCACACACACATGATCACACAATACTAACCACGTTAAATGAGCTTGATTGTGCTAAACAAATAAGTAAGAGCAAAGATATACTTGAAGGTATCACTGGTAATAAAATAAAAACCTTTTGCTATCCTAATGGGCGAAAAATCCAAGATTACTCCAGTTATCATAAAAAATTCATTGAGATGAATGGGTTTGATTCCGCCTACACAACAATGGATGGTGGTGTAGATGGCTCAGTGGATAAATTCGAACAACCTCGATTTCTACCGTATAGAAAAATCCCATTCCTAATGGCTTTATCTGCAATGAAGATAGCGGGAGAAGTAGCGTGAAAAAAAGATTACTAATAGTTGCTTTTGAATTTCTACCAAGCAACGGAGCATCAGTATCTCGAATTATGTCGATTTATCACACATTCATAAAAGAGGGGTGGATTGTTGATGTTTTGACATCATCAGAGGCGGCTTACGATAAGATTCAACCGATGAAAGTTGGGGATATAAGTCAAGAAAGCTATGTGATGCGGACAAAATCAATTGATGCATCTAAAAAACTATCGATTAAGGGCAAGTATTTAGGAGCCTTTTGTATTCCTGACAAAAGAGGGTTAACCTGGATACCATCAAGTTTGGTTGAGGCTGGCAAATATTTAAAGGAGCACAAGCCTGACTTGATATGGTCAAGCTCCCCGATACCGAGTGCCCATTACGTAGCAAGCGTGATAGCAAAAAAATCAAAGGCTAAGTGGTTCGCGGATATAAGGGACCCAAGTTCATACATAATAGGAAGAAGCACAGAATCCCCTTTATTCGCAGTAAAGAAAATAGATGATATCGTAAAGAAAAATGCCGATGCGATTTTCTTTGCCACTGATGGAATAAAAAAACTTTATCTTGATGGTACCAGTTTAGATAAAAAGTGCTTTGTTATGGAAAATGGCTACATTCCAATGGAAAGGACGATTACTGAGCGTGAAAATACAAACTCGTTTAGAGATGGTTACCTTAGTATATTTTATGCTGGAGATCTTTATGACGATGGGAGAGACCCAAAGCCAATATTCAAAGCATTGAGCCAATACTTAATGAATGATAGTAGCATAAAAATAGAGATTGTTTTCCGGGGCGCTGGCGATGGAGCTAAGTTCAAAGATTACATATTAAATCTGAATTTAGGGGATAATATTTTGTTCAAAGAGAGCGTTAGTTTTGAACAGTCCATTGCGGAAATGAATGAGTCGGATTTATTACTGTTAATACAGGATGAGCTTTTTAATAACCAAGTCCCTGGTAAGATTTATGAGTATTTAGCGACGGGGAAACCTGTTATTGTTAAGTCGCCGCTTGATAGCCAGACAAGTGAAGTCGCAAAGAAACATGACGGCACTCTAATATGCTATTCTGAGTTAGAAATACGTGATGCGATAGCTACAACGTGCGAAAATAAAAAAAACGGCAGAACGTCTTATCAAAGAGATTTAAGTCAACATAATAGAATTCTTCATGCTATGAAAGTGGTTAAAATGGCGAGTGAAAAATTGAATACTGAGGAAATTAGTAATGTATAAGAAATTAATCCCACTATCCATGCTTGCTTTGGCGGGATGTTCCACCCCAAAATTACCACCGAGTGCCATTTCGACACCTTCGGTTGATGAACAAGGTCAATACATCTATCAAGTAGGTAGTGGTGATGTGTTGTCAGTTTTCGTTTGGAGTAATCCAGATATATCCGGTGATTACCCAGTTAGGCCAGATGGTAAAATTAGTGTTTCGCTAACAGAAAGTTTGGTTGTTGCGGGGAAAACAACCAAGCAAATAGAGGCATCTTTGACGGAATCATTATCAGAGTTCATAAAAACACCAAAAGTTACAGTTATGGTTAAGTCTGCTCAAGGTAATGCTAGCGAAAGAATTAAGGTTATTGGTGATGCTGTGCAACCAACATCTATACCTTATTCTCATGGAATAACACTGTTTGACTTAATGATATCAATAGGCGGTTTAAGCCCTTATGCAGATGGTAATGATGCTGAGCTACATAGAGTTGTTGATGGGGAAATAGTGATTTATCCGATCAAAATAGATAACTTAATGAGTGATGTTGATCTGAATGAAAATGTAGATTTGAAACCTGGTGATATAATTATGATTCCAGAAGCGTGGTTTTAAGTGAAGTACTTAGTATATTGCATATCAGTAGCTTGTTTTTTACCTGTAGCGAAAGCGGGTCAAATAAATATATCACCAACTATAGAGTTAGGTGTTCATGACGGCAGGGTTAATTCGACATCCCCATTTTTAAATAGAGATGGTTTAGTTAAATCAAGTGTAGCATCAATAGATTTAGGTTATGAGAGTAAAAAAGTAACATCTTCTTTGGATTATAAGTGGACTAGATATAGTTATAATGAAAGTTCGAGTGAAGACACTAATTACCAAGACTACACTTGGGAAAACTCAATAAATTTGTGGCGAGAAGATCTTTCTATAAAGACCTCATTTAAGAGGAATCATGAACTTCTGGATGTTATTCAAGGTAATTTTTCTGATGAAATTTATGATGAGGAAACGCAAGTAGTAAAAACAATAAGAGTTTATACTGCAAATTACGTATTGCCTGAAATGCATAGTTTTAATTTAGAAGTTGAACTTGAACATGAAAGTAATTCGGCAAAATCAAAAGAGAGTTCGGTGTCAGTTGATTTTAGTGATGGTTATGCAACAGACCGGGCTTTGGTTAGTTTTGGACGTTATGATTCGCCACGTTCATTTTACTGGAAAGTTATTGCTGAAAAAGAAAATAAAGAAAGGCGTTCTTTAAGCAATACTTCTGAAATTGACTCTAATGCGGTTGTGAGGGTTCCAGTATCTAAAAACTTAAGGATTGTTGCAAATGCTAATCATAGTGACTTTAAGAGCTCATCTTCTCAAGTGGATGTGAGTGATGGGAATACTAACTCAACTACTGTAGGTGCTGGTTTAGCTTTGTTTAAAAGCAAAGGTAATTCTTTCATTCAAATGACTGTTGATGTGGATACTGATTCAAAGAAAAAGTCGATAGGATCTCAAGTTTACTGGTCTTTTGATGAAAACCTAAGCGTTAGTTATAGTCGAGTTAGCCAGTTTTTTGGCAAGAAAGATTCGGGTAATTTAACTTATTCGGGTTTGAATAATAGTTTTTCCTTAAATTATTCGGAAGGGGTTGATTATCGCTATTCAACAGGATTGTTACAGGAGAATTTAGGGTTCTATGTATGTTCGCCTGATGATCTTGGTAACTTCATTTTCGATGAAAGTTTGTGTAAATTGCCTGTTAGTGGGGATTTATTATTAGAGCCAGGTTTTCAATTAATACCTAATATAAAAAACACATACCCAATACAAGTTAGATTAACAAATGAGAAGAGCTACGGTGTGAGTTGGGCTTTCCAAAAAGACGGATGGACTCATACTGTAAATTTCAAAAAAGCCTCTCAGAGTGATGTACAGGCTGACTACCAAGAGGACACCTTTCTGGCTGGATTTCATACTGAGAAAAGATTAAATGAAAAAAGCCTGGTTAGCTTCGACTGGAAGTTAAGGGATGTTAAGGTGAATAAATCGAGAGCTAGGTCTACAGAAAATCTCTATTCAGCTAGCTACACTTACGAATTAAACACGAGGGCAGAATGGTCAGCGAAGGTGCAATTTATAGATAAAACCACACCTAATGCTGAATTTGATTACCAAGAAAGTCGTGTCAGTTTGAGTTACAAACATCATTTTGGAGATCAACACAAAGAGAGGAGAGGTTTCTAACCCTCCTCGTCTTCAGTTTTAATAATCCCTTCGAGTCCATACCGCTTCACTAAAGTATAATAATTACCCCTTGATATGCCTATTAATCTAGCAGAGTGGGTGTTATTACCAAAGGATGCTACGTGAGCTGCTTTGATTAGTTTTATATCAACTTCTTTTCTCGCTTGATACAAATCTTTTATCACAACGGCATCTATATCAACCTCTTTTAATCCCAAGTCGGATGATGATATTTCGTGAGAGCTACACTGGACTATTGCTGTTTTTATGCAATTCTGGAGTTCTCGAACATTACCTGGCCAATCATGATTAAGCATAGAGATCAACGCTTCATCCGAGAATGATTTTGCAAACTTACTTGATGAAACGTTAAAATCCTTTTTGTATTTACTCAAAAGGAAGTTAGCTATCTTAATAACGTCATTTTCTCTATCTCGAAGAGGGGGGATAAATAAAGTCATCTCAGCAAGTCTAAAGAAAAGATCTTCTCTAAAAGACCCATCATTAATCATTTCTTTTATGTTTCTGTGAGTAGCACTAACTATTCTGACATCAACAGATATACATCCGGAACTACCAACGCGCTCTATTTTTTTCTCTTGTAAAAACCGTAACATTTTTGCCTGTAAAGAAAGAGGCATATCACCTATTTCATCAAGAAATAAAGTCCCTCCGTCTGCCTGTTCGACTTTACCAATTTTCCTTTTGTGGGCACCAGTGAAAGCCCCTTTTTCGTGACCAAATAATTCACTTTCTAGTAATTCACCAGGGATAGATGCACAATTAATTGGAACAAAACTGCCTAGTCGACCACTAATATCGTGTATATTTTGAGCGAAGAGTTCTTTGCCTGTTCCGCTCTCCCCTGTTATCAGTGTTGAAATCGGTACTTTAGAAACTTTTTCCATCATAGATATAGTGTGATTCATTTTTGGACTAGAACCAATAAGTCCATGCGTTTCTATTTTTTCATTTTTGTGGTTAGCAACTTCGAGCTCAAATTCACGAATACGGCTTGCACGGGTAATTGAGTGTTGAATTACTTCTGCATCAACCCCTTTTGGTAAATAATCAAAAGCCCCTAATGATATAGCTTCTCTTGAGTGAGAGTCTTGCATAGAGCCAGTGATAACAATTACTTTAGCTGTTGGGTCGGCGATAAGAATGGATTGAAGCAATGCTAAACCTTCGGTCGCGTTATCTTCATCAGGTGGTAACCCTAGATCAAGTAGTACCACATCAAAAAAACTTGCGTTAAATTTAGTTAAAGCAGTGCTTTTAGTGGTGGCAAAAGATAAATTATGTCCAGATATAGACCATTTGTATTGTTTATGTAGGCCAACATCATCTTCGACGATAAGTACGTTACTCATATAGAAACTCCATTTCTAGGTATGTTAAACTTAATTACAGTACCTTTATTTAATTCACTATCAACATTGATTGTGCCGCCAATTCCACGAATGAACTCCAGAGCGTCATAAGCCCCAAGCCCCATTCCAGAGTTACCTTTAGTACTTTCAAATGGTTTAAAAAGCTTGTGACTGACGAATTCGCGAGTCATACCGCAGCCTGTGTCCTTTATAGCAATAATAACATGATTATTCGTATTTTCGCAAAGAAGTTCTACTTTTTTCACTTTAGTTGTTGAGCATGATTGTATTGCATTATCAACTAGATGAGTAAGTACACTATTTAGCTTTTCTCGATTCACACTAACTTCTATTGATTTTTCGAAGCTCCCTGTAACGCTAAAAGAAACATCTTTACTAGAGTTTATTAAATTAGCTAAAAAGTCATTCAAAAAATCACTTATAAAAAAACAATTACTATCACTTTCATTATTCGTCTTTCTTTGTTTTTTTGCTAATTGGCTTAGGGTTTTATCAAGTCGCTTTTCCATACTAGTAAGGGAGAAAAATGCATCGTCGACGAACTCTTTGTTGTCCAGGTGCTTAATGGCGTTTTTGTTGATCATGGATAATTGAGCATAGATATTTTTCAAATCATGTATAACAAATGCGGACATCTGATGAAAGGCTGCAAATTGGGCATTAACTTCGTATTTCTGCCTTGTGTCCTGAGTCTTCAAATAAGACTCAAGTTGTTGCGATAGTAAATGGAGGTGATCCCGAACCTCCCAATTTAATCGATAGTTGTTGTTTCCATTTAAAACAATCCACATACCAATAACTTCATCATTAACAACTGAAGGAACGACCCATTTAACATCTTTTTCTATCATAAAATCTACATTCGTATCTATAAAGGGGTATGACTTTGGTTTGCTCTGAATATCGTTAATATCAACTACCCAGCCGTTTGATGTGAGATTATTAAAGAGCGAGAATAACTCATCTTCACAATTGTTAAAGCTAACCCCTTCCTGAGAAGATAGGTGCCACCCACCATTTTCAAATCGAAAATAAGCTCCACCTTCTGATTTTACTGAAGCCAGAATAACGCACAGGCCACGACTAGCAGCCTCTGCACCATAGAGATCAGGTGATAATTGCTGATTAAGATGCTTCCAAGTTTCTCTGTAATTGAATTGAGTTGAAAAGAAATTTTTATTAACCCAAACGAAAATCTCACGTCTTATTTTGGTAGATGCTAATAAGTAAATCAATGGAAACACTAAGGCAACCAATAGCGTAAATTGAGATGCATAAGATACTTCCAAGCTACTACTTCTAACAATATAACTAATGCCTGATATCCCGAGTAAATAAACCCCGGTTATAGATAATAAGGTCGCATGTAAAGCCACCGGCTTAGATATTGATAACTTAACATCTAAATTCTCAAGGTGATTAACACCTTTGCTTAGAGAAGGGAATAGTAGGATTATTGTCGCAGTTATCCATATCGTATGGTAGTCACCTACAGAGAGTGTTAGTACTACATCACAAAACACCATAAAGTGAACTAAAGCGATACCACAAAGTGAAAAAGGTAAACTGCCATGACCTTTGTTTTCTGATTTCAATACGTGGTAAAGTCTCTCACTGTAAAAGAAAAATACTAGCGTGTAAATAACCCCAAATAACCCCACTAACCTAAATTTAGAATCATTATCGATAGGTAGTAGCGGCGTTATAAAAAGAGCAATATTACCAAATAGTGCAAATTGTCGCTGAATAGCGGATAAGTTTATGTGGTTAGATAAGTATTTTATAAAGAAAATATTTATTAATGTTAAACTGAACCAGGATGATAAGGTTTTTAAGATATAGCTATATTCATTGAAATATGACGCAAAGACAGTTATACCAATCCAAACCGTGACTCCAGAATATATCAATTGCCCTATTAAAGGATTATTTGTTCCTACAGCTCGGAGTAAATGGAGTAATTGAGCCGCTAATGAAATAAGAAAAACAGACAGGTATAAATAGTTAAAGCTCAAAATTTAAACTCCATTAGAGATGAAATCAATTGCTTTTTTTGCACACCAACCCCAAGTGTATTTAGACATAGCTTTAGCTTGTAATTCTCGCTCATGCTCTTTTTTTAACTCAATCGTTATAGCTTGTGACCAAAATTCATGAATTTGAGTCCCAACCCTATCGCCTATTGGTATACTTATAACTGAGCCCATATTCGGCTCACTATTTAATATTTCAGAAGCGGACCCAACATCATTAGTGACGGCAGGACATCCACAAGACAGAGCTTCTGTCAAAACATTAGGACTACCTTCATCATAACTACTTAAACAGAATAAATCAGCGGCGTTGTACCATCGGTATAATTCATTATTTTTTATAGCCCCACCTAAAACAACATTAACATTGTCATTTCGAGAGTTTACGACGTCAGCCATCATTCCTAGCTCTTTAGAAAAATCCCCCTCAAGCCCTGCTTCACCAAGGATGTAATATTTTATATTTCGGTCAGGGAATTGCTTCCCGATCTGCCCCAAAGCATCGATGACGTGATGGAACCCTTTTCTTTGGATTAAGCCACCAACCCCGAGTAATATTAAATCTTTGTTATTTAACCCGAGTAAGGTTCTCGCTATACCTTTTTCTATATATGAAAATTTGATTGTATCAACGCCATTTCTTATAACTACACTTTTAGGTGGATTCTCACCAATTAAAGATAAAGCATTAGATTGCAGACTTTCACTCAGTGAAATTAATCCATTGGCGTTAGAGAGGGCTTTTGTGATTAATTTAGAGCGACTTTTATCTTCAGGATAAAAAGCCTCTGTGCCACGAAGAGTTACAAAGTATGGAATCCCTAGCTCTTTAGCTATTATTTCAGCGACCACAGCGTCAGGGTAAGTCCAGTGAACATCAATAGCATCAAAGGTTTTACCTTTAACGAAATCTCTTACTTTAGATAGTAAAAAGTAATGTTCAGTGTGTTTAATAAAGCCAGGTATAGAGAAAAACCGAGGTCGATAGATAGCTATGAATGATTTGTTGTTTTCATTAATTGGTGATTTTTGTTGTTTTTCATATTTTCTCATCAACTTGTGAATAGGAGATGATGGTATTGGGTTAATTACAGATATATCATTATCCGTTTCAGCCATGGCTAACAATCTATTTTCAACAAAAACACCATGGTTTTTCATTAAAGGTGTTGGGAATAAAGAGCTTATTGATAGTATTTTCATACATAGCAAGGAGGGTATCCCCTCCTCTCCTTTTTAGCTTGGGCTGTTTTGTTTTAGCCATTCTTCGAGAACGAGCAATTGCCATAATATCCTATGGTGATCATAAGTGCCAGCCTCGTGCTCATCTAAAATAGAGTTGATCTGATTTTGATTAAAAAACCTCTTAGCTACCTCATTGTTGTCTCCACTTAATCGCTCTCTGAGATATGTGCGTAAAGGTCCCTTTAACATAATTGCGAGCGGTGTTGGAAACCCTCGTTTTTCGCGATGGATTATTTCATCAGGAAGCAGCTTATCCATCATGTGCTTCAAGACGTATTTACTTTTACCTTTATGAATTTTTAATTCATCTTTAAATTCCGCAGCAAGTTCAACAATTCGATAATCAAGGAATGGAACTCTAAGCTCAAGTGATGAAGCCATGCTCATTCTGTCAGCTTTTATTAATAGATCATCAACCAACCATGTTTTAGTGTCGAAATCTAACATTCTATCAAGAACATCTAGGTTTTTTGATGACTTAAGCACTCCAGATATAAATGGGTTTACGGATTGGGCGTTAAGAAAATCAGCTTTGTAAAGTTTGTTTTTGTAAGATTGGTCATATGAAGAAATGCCTCTATACCTTTTTTCAAAGGGCATAGCTGTCCAATCGACATATTTTTTGATCTTATTACCTTGTGGTAGTTTACTAGTGAACATCGATAATAATTTAGCACCACAAGGGGTTACTATCTTTCTTATTTTCTCAATGGTAACCATATATTGATAAAGGTCATAACCGCCAAATAATTCATCTGAACCTTCGCCCGAAAGAACAACGGTAACATGCTCTTTCGCTTTTTCAGCTATAAAGTGCAAAGATATTGCAGCAGCTTCAGTTACAGGCTCATCCATAACTCTAACGTACTCAGATATATAGCTTTTGAAGTCATCGGCTGTCATGGTGTAAGTATGATGTTCTGTACCAAAGAGATCGGAAACTTGTTTGGCATACATTGATTCGTCATATTCTTTGCCGTATTCATCAAAATCGTAACGGACAGAAAATGTTTTTATTGGTTGTGTTACTTCTTTGGATAGAAGCGCAACTATAGCACTTGAATCAAGCCCCCCACTCAAAAAAACGCCGATAGGAACGTCTGAACGCAATCTCAATTTTAATGAGTCAGTTAAAACATCTTTTAACTTAGAGGCGGCTTGATCAATCGTAAGCTCTATTTTTTCAGAGTTCTTCTTGCGCTTTAATGTCCAATAAAACTCTTTAGTGATACCTATGCTGTTTGCGGTAATCCACTGCCCTGGTAGAATGCGACTAATCCCTTTTTGAAGTGTTTCTTCGCCTGGAATAAAACCTAGATCCATATAATCATGGATTAGATTTTCTTCTATTTCTTCACCTACACCTGAAATTAACCTGAGTGACTTTACTTCAGATGCGAAGTAAATCCCATCATCTGTAATTGTGTAGTAAAGCGGTTTTATTCCAACTCGGTCTCTCATAAGAATTAACTCATGAGTTAAGTCGTTGTAAAATGCAATGGCAAACATTCCATTGAAGCGCTCTACACAGCTTTTGCCCCAAGCAGCAAAAGCGGCTAATATTACTTCTGTATCCGTACCAGTATGAAATTTATATCCAAGAGAAGTTAATTCATCTCTTATTTCGCGATAATTATAAACTTCTCCGTTAAATACAATACTCAACTTGCCATTAGGGGTATCTAAATGCATTGGTTGAGTGCCAGATGGTCGAGGATCTAAAATGCTTAGTCTTAAGTGACCAAGTATTGTGTCGCGTCTAGCAGATACCCAAGTATCCGAGGCGTCGGGTCCACGATATTTCATTAAATCCATACTTTGATTTATTTTTTCTTTTGATGATATTTCAGTACCTGATTTAAAGGAGAAAGCTCCAACAATTCCACACATAATAATTCCTTTTACTTAGTTCGTTTTCCAAGAGTTGTTGGTTAGTGATTTATTTAATATATAATGAGTTTTTGTTTTTTCAGGAAGTCTTTTTTTGACAATTTCGAGATCAGAAATATTAGTGACACCTTCATTTACAACCAAAATTAATTGATCTATATGGTGACTCAAAGTTATAGCTTCATTAACACCAAGTAAAGGTGGGGCATCAAATATAACTACTCTATCAGAGTACCTTTCTCTGAACTCGTTTAGTAAATCAAGCATTTTCTTACCTGAAAGAAGTTCGTTAGAATAATCACTATTACTGCCAAGGCTAATTACTTTTAACTGATCTATATTTGAGTTATTTATAATATCTTGAACAGAATATTTATCACTCATAAGATAATCTATAAGCCCTGGAGTATTACTGTCACTCGTTGCTAGTTTTGGAGATAGCACGTTGCAATCGACAAGTAGGACTTGTTTGTCTTGCTCATAAGATATACTTCGAGCTAGGTTGTAAGCACAAAAGCTCTTCCCCTCCTTTGGGTTTACACTGGTTATCATAATGCGGTTTTTATTCACCAGATTATCTTCATTAAATGCGGACATTAACACTTCGCGCTTAATTGCTCTGAACTCTTCGCTAATATCACTTTTTATTATAGGAGAAATTTCTTTTCCAATAAAAAGTTCTTGACTTAATGTTGTTGATTTTCTCATAGGTATATCCCTAATTTTGGAAGCCAAACGAAAGGCGATTGGCCTATGATTATTTCGTGTGCAATAAGAGCTATTAGCATGGCGGTTAAACCAATGAAATAAATGAGCACAGCTATTCGTTTGAATTTATTTCGACGCTTTATTTTATCGCTACTCGTGTTTTGTATGCAACCAATTACTTTACACCTACCTATCAGTGATTCTAAGTGGTTTTTATTAACTACTACAGGAGATATTTGGCTTGCAATAAGTGATGCAAATAAACCTAAAACAATACTTAAGAAAAACACTAACGCATAAAGAATACTTCTAGGTGGTCCAACTGGTGTTTTTGCAACTCTAGGTTCTTCTATTACTTTGAATTTAACGTTTTGAGTATCCTTGTCTGCATCTCTTGATATTTCTGCGGATATTTTTCGATTAACTAAATTCTCGTAAAATTTAAGATTATTTTGATAATCCCTATTTAACTCAACAAGCTCAGCTTCAATTTCGGGGATTAAATTAATCTTGCTAGCAAGTGAGTCTCTTTTGTTTTTAGTATTAACTAACTGAGCTTCGAGTAAATCCTTTTCCGATTCAAGGTTGCTTATCAACGATGAGTAAGTATTTAGTGGGTTCACTTCGGAACTGTCAGATGTAGAGGCTAAAGCACCTTTCGTAGCTTGTTGTATAGCTTCATTTCTAGCAATAAGCTGCATTTTCTTTAGCTCGACAATAGTCTCTTTTATTTCGATAATAGTTGGGTGTTTTTCGGTATAACGAATCATAAGAGAATCAAGAACTTCGTTTAATCTAGCTAGTCTTTCGTCGTAAGGGGTGGGGATAGATGAACTTTGCTCATCATTTTTATGTGCGTTTAAAAATCTTTTTTTAATACCTGAAAGTTGAGCTTTCCTCTCATCTATAGAGTAGACCAAAGATTCTATTGATTTATCTAAATTTATAATTGTTTGGTGGTAACTGCCGCCATTTCCAGGTAAAAGCAGTTGATTCTCTTGCTTATACTTAGCTAGCTTGGATTCGGATGACAATAGTTTCTCTTGGAATAATTCAATTTGTGAGCGAAGAAATTCGCGAGCGGTAACGGCGTCATCTCTGGAATTGCCAGCACTAGCGTCGACAAATTTATTCATTGTTAATTGAACTATCTTCATAGCCATCATAGGGTTTTTATTTTGATAGCTAATGTCATAAACATCTGTGCCTGATGATCTGCTTATTTTTATTTCATCACGAAGATTCTCGATTAATTCATCGAACTCTTCTTCTGATGGATATTCTAAATAAAGATCTGATTTTTTTGCTATTTCCTCTCTAACACTTTGGCTTAATAATGTCCGAGAAATAACTCTAATCTCTTCTTGTGCGTCGCCCTGTACAGCGAGCCCACTGAGTAATGGTTTTAGTATGCTTACGGTGTCAGCATATACCCTAGCTTTAGTCTCATACTTATTAGGTAGGAATGAAACAGCAATCCAGCCAGATAAAACAACAACTGCTGAAAAGGTCAAAAGGTATTTTTTCTTAGACCAAATACTAATAATGTAAATTATCAATGTGTTTATTTTTTTTTCGATTGCTCTCATGTACCTATCCTTGCGAAAATAACACTATTACAACTTCCGTGGCAATATTCCTTATAAGTGTTCGATAATAACACATATAAGTACAAAAAGAACAGGAACTGTGCTTATTTATGAACAAAGTGCAATTTTCTTTGTTGTATATGAATAAAGTTTGATATGATAATAAAAAGGAAATTATAGCAAAAAGGAATTTTATGCTCTCTGTCCACGCAAACTTAAAAAGATTCACTCAATTTATTGCCATTGATGCAATAACCATATCTTTTTTCACATATTTTTTATCTGAGATATTTACTGCAATAGGAGTATCTTCATTTCAGGTGGAAAGGCTTGTTTTTAGTAGTTTCATACTTACCCTGTTTTTAGTTCTTAATTATATAGCACTTGGTTTTTACTATGGTAAATCAAGAGTGAGTGCTAAAGGAATGATACAAAGGGGGGTCGTTTGTGCTTCTATTGCCTTTGTTTCCCATCGCTTATTTTTAGATTTATTAAATTTGAATCAAACTCCTGTGCTAACTATTATAGTTCTGGTTTTGTCTTTAGTTATACATGTTTATTGGCGAAAACGTTTCTTTCAAAAAGGATACTTTAAGTTTTCAAAAAGAAAAGTTGTTTTCTTGGGCGCTGGAGAAAGAGCCTCATTTCTATCAAATAGAATGAGGCGACGCGCAGATAGGCGTTCGTATTCATTTTGGCACTTCGTATCTTTAGGTGGTATTTCTAATGATATAAAAAAACAAGAAAAAACAATCCCTAAATTTAAATCAGAAAAAGCTTTGCGTCACTTTTTAAAAGTGAATAAGGTTGATGTTGTTGTGCTTGCTAATGAAGTGAACGAAGAAGTCCCAGAGTCAATGCTTTTGGATTTGAAAATTCTTGGTTTAAAGGTTATGGAGTTGGAAGAGTTTGTTGAAGCTGAGTTAGGTCAAATTATGGTTGATTATATTGACTCAAGAGTATTACTGACTAGTGAGGGGTTTGAGGTTACCGGTCAGTTAAGCCGAATTGCGAATTATTTAGTGAATGTAACGCTTGCCATTATAGTTCTACTACTAACTACACCATTTATTATTATAACAATATTCTTGATTTATTTTGATGACGGTCTTCGAGATAATGCCCCTATTCTTTATAGGCAAAAAAGAGTTGGTTTGAATGGTAGGTGTTTTGAGATTATAAAATTTAGAAGTATGGGTAAAAACGCCGAAAAAGACGGGGCTCAGTGGGCAACTAAAAATGATGTGCGTGTAACTAAAATTGGTGAATATTTAAGGAAGTATCGAATTGATGAATTACCTCAGTTAATAAATGTTTTCCGTGGTGAAATGAATTTTGTAGGTCCTAGACCGGAAAGACCGGAATTTGTCGAGTCGTTATCCGAAGAAATAAACTTTTTTAATTATAGGCACGCTGTGAAACCAGGTTTAACGGGATGGGCTCAGGTTAATTACCCTTACGGAGCCAGTACTAAAGATAGTTTCGAAAAGCTAAAGTTTGATCTTTATTATGTAAAACATCGCGGCGTATTTTTTGATTTTTTTGTTCTATTAAGAACAGTCGAAGTTGTTATTTTTGGGCAAGGTCGATAACTACAGGTAATAGTATTAATCATGGATTTGTCCTATTGAGACTGATTTAATTACAATTGACGAAAAGAGGTAGAGCAAGTAATTACTCCTATATTTTAAATGGGATGCATTCTTGACTGAAACTTATGAATAAAACAATGACTGTTGATGTTGAAGATTTTTATCAAGTTGGTGCTTTTGAAAATGACATCAAAATTGATGACTGGGACAACCATGAGTTTAGGGTTGGTAATAACACTCGGAGAATACTTGAGATATTTGAAAAAAATGATGTTAAGGCTACCTTCTTCGTATTAGGGTGGGTTGCAGAACGAGATCCAGAGTTAGTGAAGCTTATCGTCGAAAAGGGGCATGAGTTAGCTTGTCATGGGTATAATCATCAGAAAATATTCAACCAAACTCCTGAAGAGTTTTTTGAAGATATAAAAAGAAGTAAATTGTTATTAGAAGAAATTTCAGGCGTCAAAGTCAATGGCTACAGAGCTCCTTCTTTTTCTATAGATAAAAGAAATGAATGGGCTTTCGATTTGATAAAAGAAGCCGGTTTTCTATATAGCTCAAGCACCTACTCAGTGAAGCATGACCATTATGGCACCCCTGACTGGCCTAGTGAGCCGTATCAATTGAAAAATGGATTATGGGAATATCCTCAATCTACGGTTGACATTATGGGTCGCAAAATTCCTGTGGGTGGTGGTGGTTACTTCAGGTTATTCCCGTTGTTTTTGTCTGATTTTCTAATGAATAAATTCGAATCTCAAAATAGGTACCCCTATATATTTTATTTTCATCCATGGGAAATAGATCCCGAACAACCGAAAATTAAAACAGCCTCTTTCAAATCGCGCTTTCGACATTATGTAAACCTAAAACGTATGGAAGGTAAGATTATTTCTATTTCGAAGAAGTACATTTGGTATTCTATATCTAGTAGCCACAATATTCCTCAGGAGAAAATAAGTGATAAATAAAATACGGGAGGTTTTGTGTAAACCCATAGTTTCATTAATGATTGTAATTTTTGTTTCTGCGATACTTGTGAATTTAGAATCTATGTTAAACATGGTTACTCTTTGGTTAACTACAGATACCTATATGCATGGTTCGTTTGTTATCCCGCTGGCAATAATGATGGCTAGTCGGAAAAATACTCCAAACACATCGCCGAAAACTCTAGGTTTACTCCTCTCTTTATTTATTGTACTTGCTTGGGCAAGTTTGATGATTGTGGGAAATCTAACTTTAATAAATACAATCCAACAAGCAGTCGTGATCGCGACGATTCCCATGATGGTTCTGTTGTTTTTAGGACCTAAATACTTATGGCATTATAGAGCCCCTTTGTGTTTATTGTTCTTTGCAGTCCCATTTGGAGATTTTTTAGTTCCGTGGTTACAATCAATAACAGCAGATATGTCAGTTTATTTGCTTGAAATAACTAACGTGCCAGTGCTTAGGAATGGTTGGTACATATCAATACCAGCCGCTAACTTTAGAGTCGCAGAGGCGTGTAGTGGAATAAACTTTTTAATATCCACATTTACAGTGTCTGTATTCTATGCATTTACTTATATGGAAAAAACAAAAAAGAGACTAGCTTTTATTGTGTTAGGTGTGATTGTTCCTTTAGTGGCTAATGGGTTAAGAGTTTATTTAATTATCATGATAGCTCATATGGGGAACGTGGAAGCAGCTACCGGTTTTGATCATCTTGTGTATGGTTGGATATTCTTTTTATTCATATTGATAATGTTATTTACTATTGGTTATTTTTGGCAAGATCCACCTGAAGTTATTTCTGAGTCAGGAGTGGTTCTTGGTGAGATAAAACTGAATTCTGAAAATAAAATTAGATCAGAGTTGTGTTTTTTAGCGTTAATTTCAGTTGTTGTTTTTTTGCTGGTTGTGAAAAATAATGAATCTAAGTCAAAAGCTTACTCGATGGATGCTTTATCTTC
>Ga0055584_100000516_pt1 | contig 36801 bp, 31 predicted proteins | sample OSDHelmetaG_FD_58716 | JGI IMG/M metagenome (GOLD analysis project Ga0055584, IMG submission 58716) | Pelagic marine sediment microbial communities from the LTER site Helgoland, North Sea, for post-phytoplankton bloom and carbon turnover... | ecosystem: Environmental > Aquatic > Marine >...
CGGCGACCTAGGGGCCGGTAAGACCGTATTCGCCCGGGCCCTCATTCGCGCGCTCATGAATGACCCTGCCCTTGATGTACCAAGCCCGACTTTTACGCTGGTGCAAACCTATGATACGCCACGCGGCACGATCTGGCATTTTGATCTATACCGCATCGAAAACGAGGAAGACATATATGAGCTGGGCTGGGAAGATGCGCTGGCCGACGGCATTGTCATCATCGAATGGCCGGAAAGGCTGAGGTCGCTTGCGCCACCTCATGCGATCGGGGTAACCTTCCAGACACCCAGTGAATGTGAAAGAACCATAGAAATAACGTTACCGTCATGACCTTTAAACCTGACCATGCTTTTATTCTTGCGGCCGGAAAGGGAAGCCGGTTGCGCCCCTATACCGATTCCATACCCAAGCCGATGGTCGCGGTTGGCGGACAACCCATCATCGACAGAACAATCGACAAATTAATCGCAGCCGGCGTAAAACACGTCACAGTGAACACGCACTACATGGCCGATATCCTCGAAAACCATCTGCAACAAAGAAACGATATTGCCATCACATTTTCACGCGAAGAAAAACTGCTTGATACCGGCGGCGGAGTCAAAAATGCCCTGCATACAATGGGAGACAAGCCATTCTATGTGATTGCAGGCGATGCCGTGTGGACGGATGGCCCCAGCGGCGCAGCCCTGCTGCGTCTGGCAGATGCCTGGGATGCACAAAAAATGGACATTATCACCTTGCTGCAACCCCTATCATCTATGACGCTAACCGATGGCATTGGTGATTTTGACTTACAAGAAGATGGGCGCACCATCCGCAAACCAGACAAAACAGGATCTTATATGTGGACAAACATCCGCATTAACACACCGGATATTTTTCGTGATGCGCCGAACGAGGCCTTTTCATTTCTTGATCTTATGGACCGCACTGAAAAAAAGGGTCGTTTTTATGCCCTGCCTCATGAGGGATCATGGCATCACATCAGCACACCTGCCGAACTTGAGCGCGTAAATAAAAGCATGGCCGCGCAAAAGAGGCATGCATGAATATCTACAACATCCCTGCCGGCATTCCCTTTGCCCGTGCGCTGGCCGCAGAATTACTGAAACAACACCAAAATACACCACATGAATTGCCGCAAACAAGAATACTCCTGCCGACACGCCGTGCCTGCCGCACACTGCGTGAAGCCTTTTTACAACTAACAAACGGTGCGCCCTTATTGCTGCCACGTATGCAGCCCCTTGGTGATATTGATGATGAAGAACTGACATTATCCCTGTCCGGTGCAGAAAGCGCAGCGCTCGCTGCTATCCCGCCGGCCCTATCACCACTACGGCGGCGTATATTACTCTCACGCCTTGTCATGGCGGCGGCTGATTTTTCACACGGCCCCGCCCATGCCATAGCACTTGCTGATGCGCTGGCGCGGCTAATTGACCGCATCCACACCGAAGGTCTTGCCATGGAAGATCTGCCGGCGCTTGTCCCCGAAGACTTTGCCGGACACTGGCAAATTACGCTGAAATTTTTAACTGTCATTTCACATGAATGGCCTAAGCTCCTGCACACCATGGGCATGGTCGATAGCGCACAACGGCGCAGCCTTTTGATGAATGCGCTGACAGCACACTGGGAAAAGCACCCGCCGCAAACACCCGTGATTGCCGCCGGATCAACCGGATCCATCCCCGCAACAGCGCGACTATTGAAAGCAATCGCACATATGCCACAAGGCGCCATTATTCTACCCGGCCTTGATACAGCAATGGATGATGATAGCTGGGATGCGCTGGATGATACCCACCCGCAAGCCACATTGCGGCATTTACTGGTGGCGCTTGATATACAACGAGATGCTGTAAAAATGTGGCCACATAATGAGGTTACCGATACAACACGCCTCTGGCTGGCAACAGAAGCAATGCGGCCTGCCGCTACCGCCACAGCATGGGCGGCCCTATCCGCCGACAAAGATGTCGTGCAAAAAAGCCTTCATAATGTCATGCGCGCTGATCTGACAACCCCGCAAGAAGAAGCGCAATTTATTGCCGCTTTGTTCCGGCAAACACTGGAAACACCGGGAAAATGTGCCGCCCTGATTACACCGGACCGTACGCTGGCGCGCCGCGTAGCCGCCGCCTGCCGCCGCTGGGACATTGATATTGATGATTCCGCAGGTCAAAGCCTACCTGAAACACAAATGGGTATTTTTCTGCGCCTTGTCATACGCAATGTTCTTGATAATTTTGCGCCGGGCAACCTGCTATCCTTGCTGCGGCACAGCCTGTGCGTTCTTGATACAAATCTTGATACATTCGAGCTGCGTGCTCTGCGTGGTCCCAAGCCGCCGCCGGGTATTGAAGGATTGCGTAACCGCGTAAACGCTCCTGATTCAAAACTAAAAGATGACAAACAGACAAATACACTCCTGAACACGCTGGATGAATTTTTTGCACCTCTTGTTACGCTTGATAAGACAGCACCCTTTGCAGAAATTCTAGAAGCCCATATTACCGTCGCTGAAAAAATAGCCGGCGATGCAGACAATCTATGGGCAGGCGATGATGGTGAAGCCGCCGCTGTTTTTCTGGCCGAGCTCCGCAACCACGCCGCCGATATGCCGGATATGGGCACAGATGATTACTTAAACACACTGGAGCAACTAATGGCCGCCGTTACGGTGCGCCCACGCATAAACACCCATCCGCGCCTTTCCATTCTCGGACAATTGGAAGCACGGCTAATCCATGCTGACCTTGTCATTATGAGCGGATTAAACGAGGGCACATGGCCCGGTGATCCCGGCCATGATCCATGGATGTCACGCCCGATGATAAAACAATTCGGCTTACCCGCACCGGAACGCCACATTGGTCTGTCTGCCCATGATTTTGTACAAGGCTTTTGCGCCCCCCACTGTGTCATGACACGAGCCTTACGTGCTGAGGGCGCGCCCAGCGTACCATCGCGCTGGCTACAACGGATGGATGCCGTATTGCAGGGCTGTGACTTAGCACCCGCAATCTTGCAAGAACATACCGCACCTTTACGTACAGCCCTGCGCGCACTGGATGAAAGCACTCTGCAAAAACCAGCGGCACGCCCCGCACCAACACCACCTACCGACCGCCGGCCGCGTAAGTTATCCGTCACACAAATAGAAACATGGCTACAAGACCCCTATAGCATTTACGCCCGCCACATCCTGCGGCTCAGAAAACCGGATGAGCTGGAAAAGCAGCCTGATTTCTCCGATCGCGGTACGTTTTTGCATGAAGTCATGGAGCATTTCATCACCACTTGCCGTGACGATATACCGGACAATGCCCGCGCGCTTTTACTGGATACCGGGCACAATCTGCTGGCGCAGCGTGCCGATGATCCCGGATTTTGGGATTTTTGGTGGCCGCGCTTTGAGCGCATTGCCGGGTGGGCCGTAGAAAATGAACGTGACTGGCGTGAAAAAGCAAAACCAACCGCGCTGGAAGTCAAAGGTGCTACAGAAATTTCTACACCGGGCGGTACCTTTACATTAAGCGCACGCGCCGACCGCATTGATTTATTACCAGATGGTGACTACGCCATCATTGATTACAAATCAGGCGGCACCTACACCAAAGGAAAAATAACATCCGGTGAAGTGCCGCAATTACCACTCGAAGGACTAATTGTCACCGAAGGTGGCTTTGAAAACCTGCCGCCCGGCACCCCATCCTATCTTGGTTACTGGGTCATGAAAGGCGGCGACAAGCCGGGCGAATGTATCGCCGCGCAAGGCACATTAACGGAAACAATCGCCGCTGCACGAGAAGGACTAAGCGCCCTTGTAACAGCATTTGATGACCCAGCGACACCTTATTACAGCCTGCCTGATCCTGACCGCCCCTTGCGCTTTAACGACTATGAGCAACTTTCCCGCCTGCAGGAATGGGCAGCGCTGGGCGAAGAAGCGGAGGCCGCATGACAACCGGTACCGCACCCCAGCGCACAACGCCCACCACCGACCCCAATGAATCACAACGCCGGGCGGCTGATCCGGCGCGTTCCGTATGGGTGGGGGCATCCGCCGGTGCCGGCAAAACAAAAGTGCTGACCGACCGGGTTTTGCGCTTGTTATTACCACGTGATGATGGCGCGCCGGGCACACAGCCACACCGCATTTTATGCCTGACCTTTACCAAAGCCGCCGCCAGTGAAATGCGCTTGCGCCTTTCAGCACGTTTATCGCGGTGGGCCGTCATGAAAGACGAAGAGCTTGCCGAGGAAATGCGTGCTCTTCTGGGGCGCGCTGCAACGGATGAGGAACACAACGCCGCCCGCCGTTTATTTGCCAGCGTAACGGATGCCCCCGGGGGTCTGAACATCATGACAATTCATGCTTTTTGCCAGAGCGTACTGGGCCGCTTTCCGCTTGAAGCTGACTTACCGCCACATTTTGAAGCCCTTGATGATACGGCCGCTGCCGCCTTACTCACCCGCGCCCGCAACGATGTCATGACACAGGCCCGACGCACGCCTGAATCACCGATGGGCCGCGCCTTACATGCCGTTGCCGCCGCACTGGCAGAAGATAGCTTTGTACGCTTAACCGATAGTATCATCAGTGAAGGACATCAGTTTTCCGAACTGCTGCAACAACATGGCGGCCTTGATGGCCTGCACCGTACCACCTGTGAAACACTTGATCTGCAACCGGGAGAAGACGAAGACACAACCCTGCTGGCCGCCGGACGCAATGGTATATTTGATGAGCGCGGCTTACGTGAATCATGTCGCGCCATGGCAGAGCACGGCACCAGTGCCACCGACCACCCTGCCGCACGGGCTATTCAAAAATGGCTGGATGCACAAGAAGATGAGCGCGCAATTTTGTGGCCATCCTATGTAGGTGCCTTTCTAACTCAAGCAGGCGTGCCGCGTAAAAACATCTCTACCAAAAAGCCGCAAGCAGCCTTTCCCGACATTACACACATACTGGACACGGAAGCGCAGCGCGTCATCGCTGTTGAGGATAAACGCAAAGCGGCCCGTTGTGCCGCGCTGACCCATGCCCTGCTTTTACTAGGTGATCATGTGCGCACCCAATACATCGCTCTGAAATCTATGCGCGCAGGGCTGGATTTCAATGATTTGATTGATAAAACACTAACCCTGCTGGAAAAGCGTGACATGGCGGATTGGGTCATGTTCAAGCTTGATGGTGGCCTTGACCATATCCTGATTGATGAAGCACAAGACACAAACCCGGAACAATGGCGCATCATCGCCGCGCTTTGTGATGACTTTTTCAGCGGACAAGGGGCGCGTGAAAATATCGGGCGCACAGTCTTTGCCGTCGGCGATGAAAAACAATCAATCTACAGTTTTCAACGCGCCGCACCGGAGAAATTCCGCGCCATGCGCTCTTTTTTCAGTGAACGTATACAGGCTGCAAAACAAATTCTGGCACAAGAAGATATGAATGTTTCCTTTCGTTCCGTGCCTGCCATTTTAAAAATTGTCGATGACGTGTTTGCCGCCAATAATGTGCGCGCCGGATTGGGCCCGCTTCCACTGGCACATGAAAGTTTCCGCACCGGACAAGCCGGATGCGTGGAATTGTGGCCGCTTTTTGTTACACCGCAAAAAGAAAAGCGCGATGCCTGGGCACCACCCGTGACTGTGCGCACAGCACAAGGCGGCGGCGCACAACTAGCCGAACATATCGGCACAACAATTAAAGACTGGCTTGATTCGGATGAAATCCTGCCCGCGCGGGGGCGGCCCGTGCAACCGGGCGACATCATGATTTTAGTACGCCGCCGATCCGCCTTTGTAGGACAACTGATTCGCGCCTTAAAAACACGCGGATTACCCGTTGGCGGTGCAGACCGCATGGTCTTGCGCGAACAGCTGGCGGTACAGGATTTAATCGCCGCCGCACAATTTGCCCTGCTGCCTGCCGATGATTTATCGCTCGCCTGTTTGTTGAAATCGCCCTTCATCGGTTGGGATGATGCGCAACTGGAAGAATTTGCATGGAATCGCAAAGGCAGCCTGTGGCAGGAAATTCAAAATGAAGCTGACAGCATCATTGTTGATTATTTGCGAAAAATTATAAGTCGCGCCCGCCACAAAGACCGCCCTTACGAGTTTTTCAGCGCCCTTTTACAATCAAAATGTCCGGCAAAATGCCCCAACGGCACAGAAAGCGGCCTGTACGCTATTACCGCACGTATGGGGGCAGAAGCGCTCGACCCGCTGGAAGAGCTTTTATCAACGGCGCTTGCCTTTGAAGATAATAACATACCGACATTACAAGCATTTTTGCTCGGCTTCGGACAAAGCGATACCCAGATCAAACGTGAACAAGAGGAAGCTGGCGGCCACATACGAATTATGACAGTACACGGTGCCAAAGGATTACAAGCCCCCATCGTTATACTGCCCGATACGGCACGCACCACCCGCGCACCCGCCGGTGATGCCGGACAAAGATTGCTTTGGCCACATAAATCCGGACTGCCGGTACCGCTCTGGTCACCGCGTAAAGATAGCGATTGTCGCTTGTTCACCAACACCCGCGCCACACTGGACACCCAGCAAGACGAAGAATATCGCCGTCTACTCTATGTTGCCTTAACCCGGGCAGAAGACCGGCTTTATATCTGCGGCCACACGGGGCGCAAAAAAGCCATTGATGAAAGCTGGTATCATTACGTCGCCCGCGCCATGAATGCGCTGCCGGATGCCGTACGCATACCCTTTGACCACCCCAGCATAGAACCCAGTACAGAGCCCGGTACAGAGAGCGAGCAAACCGCTATCCGTTACGAAGAGCCACAAACCCTGCCGCACAAAAGCGCAGAAACACCACAAGTAAAAACAATGTCGCGACCAGCTAACAATGATATGCCTGATCAGCGCTGGTTAAAGACAACAGCACCCATAGAAGCCCGCCCCCAGCCAGATATCTCCCCCTCGCGCGCAAGAAGCAATGCAGAAACCGATACGAGCGATGATAAGAAGAACAACAAAGGCCAAAACATACAAAAACAGCCCACCGCCCAATCTCCCTTGGCTGGTGGTGATACCTACAGATTCCGCCGTGGACTGGTCACACACAGATTGCTGGAACACCTGCCGGATATTGATGCCGGGCAACGGCAAAAAGCCGCAGAACTCTTTGTCTCCCGCCATGCCAAAGACCTGCCGCAGGAAATCCGGACCGCCATCATAAGCGAAACAATGGCTGTGCTTGAAAACCCGGCCTTTGCCCCGCTTTTCGGTCCCGGCTCACTGGCCGAAGTCCCCCTCACAGGTATTGTCGACGGGACCACCATCAGCGGTCAGATCGATCGCTTCCTGATCACCGAAAATGAAATATGGATCGCTGATTTCAAGACCAACCGCCCGCCACCAGCAGACATCACAGGCGTTTCAGATGCCTATCGTGCCCAAATGAAATATTATAGCGACATTGTTTCTAAAATTTATCCCAAGCATAAAATCCGCTGCTTCCTGCTCTGGACGGACGGGCCGCGCATGATGGAGCTTGATTCCGGCGCCTAAACCGCCATATTGGTGGGGTACATATATTCACAAATTAAGGGAGAGCATCCACCATGGCTGTAAATGTTTCCGACAATAATTTTGAAAACGAAGTTTTAAAAGCGGATCAACCGGTCATTGTTGATTTCTGGGCGGAATGGTGTGGCCCCTGCAAGGCGATGAGCCCGCTGGTTGATGCACTGGAACAGGAACTGGGCGATACAGCCAAGGTTGTTAAAATCAACATCGATGACAGCCCCGAAGCGCCCACAAAATACGGCGTGCGCGGCATTCCAACCTTCATGGTCTTCAAAGGCGGTGAAGTCGTTGATACCCGCGTGGGCGGCATGTCAAAAGGCGCGCTGACCGACTGGGTGAAATCAAAGATTTAACCATGAGCAAAGATACCCTCATCCTCCCGCGTGCTGAAAACATGCCCGCGGGCAGCTCATCATTCCTGCGATGGTTGTGGTTTTTTATTGCACCTCATAAGCGCACCTTCGGTATATTCAGCCTTATACGCCTTATACGTTTTACTGTACTGGCAACACTACCACTGGCAATTGGGCGCACCATCAATGCCTTTGAATCAGGGTGGGGATTTGATCACCCGCAACAACTCATTATGTATCTATGCGCCTATTTTGCTCTGTATACTTTTTGTCTTTTATTCGTATTTATTTTCTACAAAGAATCTACGACCGAAGACCGCATGATACGGGGCATGACATTATTCAGCGTACAACACATGAATGCGCTACCGCTGCACTGGCACGAAGCGCAAGGGTCCGGCGGAAAATTACAACGTGTCATGACGGCGCGCAAAAGCCTGCAGCAACTATATCGACTATATAAATGGTACATCGTACCGTTTATCGGCACGATGGTGGGTGTCTTTATTTCAATCCTGATGATTGATTTGCCGTCATGGTTTATCCTTATTTTTGGTGGGTTCACGCTCAGCTTTTTTGCCACAGCATGGCTCATGGCGCGCAAATTAACAGGACTGCATGACCGTCACAACACGGTGCTGGAAAAACTTTTGTCCGGCGTCTACGAATTTGTAAGTGCCATCCGCACCGTCAAGTCATTTCACATGAGTGATTTTATCGAGCGCAATGCACACGACCTTGAAACAGAAGGTCACGATGCCATGAAAAACGTATACCACACAGTCTTTTTCAAATGGACAACATTAAATGCCGTGGCAATACTTTGGGTTTTGCTGATCGTCGCTATTTGTATCAACGGCATTTACGGCCAATGGTTATCTATCGGTGCTTTTGCAACCTGCTTTTTCATGGCAAATAATCTTTGGAATACACTGGAACAAACCGTCTATATTCAGGATGAAATGATCGAAGCGCGTAACGGTTTTTTGCGTTTATCCGAAACACTCAGTGAAAAACCACAAGCACTTGATCTGCCGCCCGTGCGGGAAACGCCGACTAATTGGGATAAAATTACATTTGAAAATGTTAGTTTTTCCTACAACGAAAATACCGGTCCGGCACTTCATAAAGTTGATTTTTCTATCAAGCGCGGTGAAAAAGTTGCCCTCGTTGGAAAAAGCGGTGCGGGAAAATCAACACTTGCGCGCTTGCTGATGAAGCAAATGTGGCCCGAAGACGGCACCATTCGTGCCGGCAGTGCTGACCTGCGCCATATTGAAAGCGGATCATGGCTACGTGCCACCGGATATGTGCCACAAGAAGTCGAGCTGTTTAACATGTCTATCCGTGACAATATCCTGCTCGACCGGATTGGCGATGTCAGCGATTCTGATTACCGCCATGCGATTGAACAAGCCGCCCTGTCGACATTCCTCAATGATCTACCAGAACGTGATGAAACCATGGTGGGTGAACGGGGTATCAAATTATCCGGCGGGCAACGGCAACGCCTCGGTATTGCAAGAGCATTGGTACGCAATGCCGATTTAATTATTTTTGATGAAGCCACCAGCGCCCTTGATAGCTTATCGGAAGACGCCATCCGGCAAGCCATTGATACATCCTTTGCCGGGAAAACACTGGTATTGATTGCACACCGCTTATCAACTGTCCGTCATGTCGACCGTATTTTCGTGCTGGAAGACGGGCGGTTAATCGAAGAGGGTCGCTTTGATGCGTTGCTGGCACAAAACGGCACCTTTGCAAAATTATGGGCGATGCAATCCGGACATTACGGCGAAGCTTTGTAAAGACGCCCACCTGTTTGCGCAGCGGGCACACCCGTGGTTGACGGCACACTCAAAGGCAATCCGCGTACTGATCTGACCGCCAGCCATGCAAAGCCTTGCGCCTCCAGCGCATCACCATTCCAGCCCAGTTTTTCTACCGGTTCTACCGGTACGCCCAGCACAGCGCGCAAACGATCCATCAGCACACTGTTATGCCGCCCGCCACCGGTCACATACCAAGCCTTCGGCGCTTCCGGCAAGTGAGCGCGTGCCTGAGCCGTCGCCGCCGCCGTAAAGGCCGTCAATGTTGCCGCCCCGTCAGCAGCAGAAAGAGAAATAGAAAACTTAAAATCATCACGATCCAGCGACTTGGGCGGCACTTTTTCAAAAAATGGATGGGCAAGCCATTCATCCAAAAGCGCATCATCGACTTTACCTTGCCGCGCCAACATGCCGTTCTCATCATATTCACGGCTCAAATGTTTTTTGGCCCAATCATTAATCGGCGCATTCCCCGGCCCTGTATCAAACGCCAAAATATCACCGCCCGCACCAATATAGGTGATATTAGCCACACCGCCGATATTCAAAATAGCCACCGGCTTATCCAGCGCCGCACTCAAAGCCTGATGATAAAGCGGAATCAACGGCGCGCCCTGTCCCCCGGCCGCCACATCGGCGCTGCGAAAATCATTCACAACATCAATCCCGGTCAAACGCGCCAACATCGCGCCGTTACCGATCTGCCATGTAAACTTATCAGCTGGATCATGTGCGATTGTCTGGCCATGAAAACCAATCATATCAACATCTTGCGGCTGGACCCCAGCACGGGAAAGCAACCAATCAACGGCCGCCGCATGCGTACGTGTCACTTCCGTTTCCGTACGTGCCACAAAGCCGTCAACATCTTCCCGCTTACCCAAACAGCTACGAATAGAATCGCGCACACTATCTTCATAAGGTATGGTTATGAAATCTGCTGTTTCAATGAAGCTCTCGCCATCCGTACGGATCAGCGCAGCATCCACCCCATCCAGCGACGTGCCGGACATCAGGCCGATAACGGTGTAGACTTTATTCATACTCATGCGTAAAACTATACCTTATGAAATACAAATCTGAATTCCTGAATATCCTAGACCAGCGCGGCTTCGTACACCAGTGCAGTGATTTTGAAGCCCTGGACAAAAAACTCTGTGCAGGTGCACAAAGCGCCTATGTCGGATATGACCCCACCGGAATGTCACTGCATGTCGGCCATCTTTACACCGTGATGATGCTGCACTGGTTCCAAAAATGTGGGCACAAACCCATTACGCTGATGGGCGGCGGCACGGCACTCATCCCCGACCCCACCCTGAAAGACAAAACACGTCCGCTCCTGACACCAGAAACAATCAATAAAAACATCGATGGCATCAAAGGCGTTTTTGCAAAATTTTTGAAATATGGCGACGGCAAAACAGATGCGCTCATGGTCAATAACTATGACTGGCTCAGCAAGCTGGACTATATTTCTTTCCTGCGTGAAATCGGCACGCACTTTACCGTCAACCGTATGATGACTTTTGAATCAGTCAAGCTGCGCCTTGACCGTGAATTACCGATGACCTTTATCGAATTCAATTACATGATCCTGCAAGGCTATGATTTTCTAGAGCTGCACCGCCGTTACGGCACCACCTTACAAATGGGTGGTTCGGATCAATGGGGCAACATTATCAACGGCATCGAACTGGGTCACAAAAAAGACGGCGTTGCGCTCTACGGCCTGACCGCGCCCTTGCTGACAACAGCATCGGGACAAAAAATGGGCAAGACAGAAGGCGGTGCTGTTTGGCTCAATGCGGACATGATGTCGCCTTACGATTACTACCAGTTTTGGCGCAACGCTGAAGACGGCGATGTTATCAAACTGCTTAAAATCTATACGTTCATGCCACTGGATGAAATTGCAAAACTTGAAAAATTACAGGGGCAGGAAATCAACGAGGCGAAAAAGATCCTTGCCTTCGAAGCAACCAAGCTTTGCCACGGGGAAACCGCCGCACAAGAAGCACAAATCACCGCACAAAAAGTATTTGAACAAGGTGGCATCGGTGGTGATTTACCCGTCATAGAAGCACAAAGCGGCGCAGCCCTTTTAGACATCATGGTTGAATTGAAAATGGCGCCATCCAAAGGTGCTGCACGCAAACTGGTCGAACAAGGGGCCGTTAAAATAGACAACGCACCTGTCAACGACACAAAACACGCCATATCCGCATCAACGGGCGCGGAAATAAAAATTTCTGCCGGAAAGAAAAAGCACGCGCTTGTAAAAATACGCTAGACCCGTATGACTAAGCTGCGTTTTCTGCATCCTTAGACGTATCTTTTGACGCATCTTTCTGTGCACCCGGTTTCGGTGCACCCGTACCAAAACGCTGCGCATAAAAGTCTCTGAAATCCACCGGTGCCAATTGCAACGGCATAAAGCCACCTTGTTGCGTAACGTTAGAAATAATCTGGCGCACATACGGGAAGATATAGCGCGGCATTTCAATCAAAAGCATCGGGTGAATTTTATCTTCCGGTACATTTTCAATCGTAGCCGTCAGCCCGTATTCAATTTCAACAATATAGGCCAGCAAATCATCTTTCTTTGCTGTTGCGCGGACACCCAGCGTTACCTCATAAGCATTATCAACATCCGGTCCCAGCGAATCCGTTTTCTGCGCATCCATTGAAAAACTGATATCTACCGCCGGACGGCCACTTTTTGCCGGACGCAAACTATGCGGCGCATGCGGATTTTCAAAAGAAAGATCCTTCAAATATTGCGCGTGTATAACAACGGGCAGTCTTTGCGCCGGCTGTGCCGTATCATCTGCCACAACAGAACCATCCGCCGGCCCCTTGCCGCTATCTTGCTTTTCCGTGCTCTTATCTTCTTTAGTCATATCACCCATCCTTTTTCAGATTTCCAGACCTACCATAAACCAACTGGCGGCTCAAGGTTCATCAACATCGTCATCAACATCACCCAAGCGTTCCTGCACACGCTCAAATTCAGCCTCTATAATATCTTCCGATTGCTCCGATTGTGCCGAAAAACCCTGTGCCTGCAAATCGAACCGCCGCACTGCCCAATGGCGTACAGCTACGCGTACACCCGGTATCAACAAAGCAAACCCCATCGTGTCAGTAACAAAACCAGGCGTCATCAACATCACACCCGCCACAGCAAGACAAAAACCATCAAACATCTGCTGCAAGGGCATACCGCCCGTCTCCATCGTACGGCGCGCGGATAACAGAGTTAAAATCCCTTGATGGCGCAGCAACACCGCCCCGATCATCGCCGTCAGCACACACAAAAACAGGGTCGACAAAATGCCAATCTCGTCCCCTACCGCCATAAAGGCAGTAACTTCCATTAACGGTATGATAACAAATATAATAAACAATGGCATAGCAGGCCTTGTAATCGCTGGTAAATCGGCTAGTTTCTTTAAGATGTTCAGGGTCCTGTGGTAATATATAAGTATATGTACCGCGTGGAAAAGCCCTGAAAACGTAAAAATACGATTTTTAGGCCTATTTAGGGTGAAGGAAATTATATCGTGCCTGCTGATGTCCTGATTTATGCACTTGTCGCCGCCGGTCTGATTTTCTGGCTGCGCAGCATTTTGGGCACACGCCAGAGCGATGACCCGCCGCCGCGCGCCAATCTTTTCACAGCACAACCCGAATCCAAAACCGGTGAGACGGCCATTGCGCCCGGTACGCCCGGACTGCATAAAGCTGCCACCAGCGCCGAAGATCTAGCCGCCGGGCTCGAAGGCAACATGACAATCGGCGGCCCCGAAGCAACGCAAGGGCTGCTTGAAATATCACACGCAGACCCAAGCTTTTCGCTGCCGCATTTTCTACGCGGCGCACAGGATGCCTTTGCCATGATCGTTGAATCTTTTGCCGAAGCTGACCGGGAAGCCCTGCAAGGCCTTTTAAGCGCGCCTGTTTATGATGCCTTTTGCAAAACGATGGATGACCGCGCTGAAAGTGGTGAAACCGCCGCTGTTGAAATTCACGCCATCCGCCGCGCCGAGGTTACAGCTGCACAGCTTGATAAACGCACAGCCTACATCACGGTACGCTTTGTTGCCGATGAAACAAGCCTACTCCGTGATCGCGACGGTAAACTACTTTCCGGGCACCCTGATCATGTAACAGAAACAATTGATATCTGGACATTCGGACGCGACACGCGCTCCCGTGAGCCAGTCTGGCTGATCTATGAAACACGCGAAGGCGACGGCGACGGACAAAAAGATTCCACCGTTCCGGATGCGCAGCACTGATACAAAAAATCACTGAATAGATTAAAGCACCATGATGTCATTTCCGCATACACGCGGTATGATAAGCGCATGATGCGTAGAATTTTTATTATATCCCTTATGCTCTTTTTATCTTCTTGTGCCGGGAAACCGCCAACAGACGCACCGCTGCATTTAAAACAATCATCATTTTCTGCCCTGCCCGGCTGGCGGCACGCCGATCACAAGGGGTTAAAAACCGCCTTTGAAAAGTCCTGCGCACGCATACTAAAACAAAACCCGGATCGCCCCTTTGGCCCGGATGACATTGGCGGCACCCATGGCGACTGGCAGCCAATTTGTAACGCCCTACCCGGTGCACAAGACATGAACGTGTTTTTTGAGCGCTGGTTTACACCCTACAAAGCCTATGCCGGTACAAAAGATGACGGCTTATTTACCGGTTACTATGAAGCCTCCTTACGCGGATCGTATAAACGTCACGGTCCCTACCAAACACCGCTGCACACACGCCCGGATGATCTAGTGATGGTTGATCTGGGAGCATTCCGCGAGAGCTTGCGCGGGCAACGTATCGCCGGGCGCGTACAAAGCGGCAAACTTAAACCCTATGAGGATCGTAGCAATATTTCTGCCGGACGCTGGCCTCATAATGACAAAATTCTAGCATGGGTTGATGACCCGGTAGACGCTTTTTTCCTGCATATACAAGGCTCCGGCCGTATTGAAATGGATGATGGCAGCACACTACGTGCCGGATACGCCGGACAAAATGGTCACGTCTATTATGCGATTGGCCGCGAACTGGTAAAACGCAAAGCCATGGACAAAGACAAAATTTCCATGCAATCCATTCGCGCATGGTTGGAAGCGCACCCGCATGAAGCACAAGACATCATGAATAAAAACGCATCCTACGTATTTTTCCGGGCGCTCAATGATACCGGCCCCGAAGGTGGGGAGGGCGTGACATTGACACCACTGCGCTCACTGGCCGTTGACCGCAGCCGCATTCCCTATGGTGTGCCGCTTTGGCTGGACATTGATGAACCCGTGCCGCAGGCCGCTCCTTTACGCCGCCTGATGATCGCACAAGATACCGGCGGTGCCATTCGCGGGGCCGTCCGTGGTGATGTTTACTGGGGCCATGGACAGCATGCGGAAAACATGGCCGGACAAATGAAGGCACAAGGGCAATACTGGCTGTTGCTGCCACGCACCGCACCGGCACCATAAAAATCAGGAATAGCTGATTACTGCGCAGTAGAAAATGAGCGCAAGCCCTTAACGCCAGGCACAAGACGCGGCTTATCAACCACGTCATCTACAGCCGCGGCATCATCCGTCTCATCCCCGGCAGCGGGCTCAATAGCACTCACAGCGCTGCCCGGTGCAATCGCATTCAGATCATCCGGATCATGAAAAGACGGGTCATCAAAAGCCGGATGACCGCGCCCGGAAAATAAATCAACACCAAAGCCACTATTCAAGCTCTCATCATCCTGCGCCTGCACAGGCACGGACGAAAGGGACAGAACAACAAAGATGCCCAATAAAATAAAACGTGCCATCATTTAAAAGCCTCCCATGAAAAATTAAAACGTATCTTGTATAGCCTGCCCTGCCTGCTCAAAATCACGCCCCACGCCCTCAAGCGTATTGCAGCCCGTCATAGACAGCGCCGCCAACAAAAGAAGTGCCAACCCCGCAGCCATAATATATCCGCGTATCGTCAATATTTTCATGATGTTCCCCTTCATGCATGCCTAAGAATGACATAGCACAAACTATAGGAAAGAAAAAGATCTTACAAAGGTATTATGATGCCACCAGCATAAGCCGTGGTTCGTTTATGGCCCTACCCTGCGGGTCTGCACGGTGAATGAAGGGTGGCATGCCCTTGATGTCTGGCCTTGAAACCTGGCGCCAGATATCACCGATTGCAAAAGAATGCGCCGTCGCGGTTGTAACGGACTCATACAGCCCCACATCAGCATCCTGACTGGCTAACATATCAGGAACGGCATCTTCATTGCGCAAAAACAGCGTTGCCGGCCCTGTATAACAACTGATCAAGCGCCCCTTTTCAGGAAATCCAACATCATCATGGTGATATTTATATACACTGGCATTATCCTGATGGCCCCGGGGTGGAATAAGCCACACAGAAACATAGAAACCTTCCGCCAGCGCGCGATCCATATCCGCAAGAATAAAATCAATCGCAGGCTGAACAGACTCCGGCATTTTTTTGCTTTGCAGGATGAGTTGCTCTTTTTCAATGCCGTAGCCGGAACGCTCACCAAGATAAAACGGGTTAGTAGGACTAATCAGGGCTTGCGCCAGCGCATTAAAATCTGCGCTTAAAGTTCGCGGCTGTACAATACAATTCACTTCATGCCGCCCGCCAAACTGAGCCGTATGCAAGGCGTTTTCGCTCTTCACCACCTTGATGCGCTTGTAATCTTTAGGAATGTAAGCGGGGCGTTTCATTTTTTCTCTATATCATCCTTGCTCAGGGCCGCCGCCGTAGCGTGTTTACACGCCTGAGGCATAATAAAACTGTGTCTACACGCCTGAGGCACAATAAAATCGTATTTACACGCCCCGTTTCACTCCGCCATAAAACCACAGCTATATAATTATGTCAAGGAATGACTGGAATTGCTGCTTTTTATTCATGGAATCAGCAGCTAAACTGCTCTTTTAAGGGAGGGATTCGGGTTATGCGTCTTATGATTGTCGGACAGCTTGAGGGCCATATCGGCGCAGCAGGAAAAATCGCCCTGCAACGCGGGGCCAAAGTCATCCATTGCGAAGACACGGAACAGGCATTAGGGGCCCTGCGTAATGGCAAAGGCGCAGATGTCGCCATGGTCGATATCAAACAGAAAATTTCCGATTTTATTACAGCCCTGGAAGCAGAGCGTATTCATGTCCCTGTCATTGCCTGCGGCATTGGTACCGATGCCCGCGCCGCCGTCAAAGCCATTCAGGACGGGGCAAAAGAATATGTGCCCCTGCCACCCGATGCAGACCTTATCGCCGCTGTGCTGGAAGCTGTGACCGAAGAAAGCAGCGCCATGATCGCATCCGACCCGGCGATGCAAACTGTTATAAAAATGGCCGACAAAGTGGCACCGTCTGAAGCAACAATTTTAATCACCGGCGAATCCGGCACCGGTAAAGAAGTGATGTCACAATACATCCACCGCAAATCAAAACGAAAAGACGGTGCCTTTATTGCCCTCAACTGTGCCGCTATTCCTGAAAACCTGTTGGAATCAGAACTATTCGGCCATGAAAAAGGAGCCTTTACCGGCGCAGCCGGACGGCGCATCGGTAAATTCGAAGAAGCTTCCGGTGGCACATTGCTACTGGATGAAGTATCAGAGATGCATATCTCGCTACAGGCAAAATTGCTGCGCGCTATTCAGGAACGTGAAATAACCCGCGTCGGCAGCAATGATCCGGTAAAGGTCGATGTGCGCCTGATTGCCACATCCAACCGTAACCTCGAAGACTACGTGAAAAAAGGCGGCTTTCGCGAAGATCTTTATTTTCGCCTGAATGTCGTGAATATCCGCTTGCCCGGTTTACGCGAACGCCCCGCTGACATTGTGCCGCTGGCACAATTTTTTGCCGACAAATTCGCCGAAGCCAATGGCGTGGCCAAAAAGAAACTGGCCAAAGACACGGAAGCCAAACTCAAAGCTTACGGATGGCGCGGCAATATCCGCGAACTTGAAAATACAATGCACCGCGCGATTTTAATGTCCACCGGGGATGACCTCGAAGCCGATGCCGTACAATTGCAGGACCGCTTTAGCGATACACCAGCCACACCTGCTGCACAAACAGCACCCGCAGCCGCACCGGACAGGCCGCAAGAAACAAGCGCCGTACAAAACCCCGGTGCCGTGGAAACCCTGATCGGGCGCACCATTGCCGATGTTGAACGTGATATGATTTTAAATACACTGGATCACTGCCTCGGTAATCGTACGCACGCCGCCAACATCCTTGGCATTTCCATCCGCACGCTCCGGAACAAACTGAATCAGTACAAAGATAGTAGCGCCGACCTTCCTGCAACCGCCTCTGGCGGAGACTAAAAGGAATGAAAAAGCTAATTAAAGCCGTGCTACCAAAGCCTATTTTGCATGCTGCACTTGATTTACGCGATGCCGGACGACTGGCCTGCGTAAAAAAGCAAATATTTACACCCGACAATCTTTTACAAACAGGCACCGTCAATCTGGATTTGGTTTTCAACAGCAAAACACTTGCAAAAGACTGGGACCAAGACAACAAAGCCATTAGTGACCTGTTCGGCGACAATGACCGTTTCGGCGGCATCAATCACGGCGATCGCCGTGCGCTTTATTACCTGATCCGGGCGCTGCGACCACGCAGTGTGCTGGAAGTGGGCACGCACATTGGTGCCTCTACCCTTTATATCGCGCGCGCACTGGCGGGTAATGGTGGTGGCACCGTTACAACCGTCGATATTCTGGATGTAAATGACGATAACGGACCATGGCGTACCATTGGCCTACCGATGCGGCCGCGTGATTTTGCCGAAAAACTGGAATGCCGCGGACCCATTGATTTTATTGCACAAAAATCCCTCAATTTCATGAAAGAAACTGAGAAAAAGTTTGATTTCATCTTTCTGGATGGGGATCACGCAGCTGGCACCGTCTACCGCGAAGTCGCGCACGCGCTTAGAATTCTAAGCCCCGGCGGTGTCGTTTTACTGCATGATTTTTATCCCGAAGGAAGAGCGCTCTTTCCTGATGACAACATCATTCACGGCCCCTTTCGGGCGCTGGCACGCATTGCCCGGGAAAACCCAGACATCACCGTACAGCCGCTCGGCAACCTACCATGGGAAACAAAACAAGGCGTGCACACAACCAGCCTTGCTCTGCTTGAAAAAACAATCTGAATATAACGCTCTTATGCTACCGCGCGCGGACGCAATTCTGAGCAGGCTTTTTGGATACGATTACACGCATCTTCCAACAACTCATTTGATGTCGCGTAAGATATCCTGAAATAAGGTGACGTGCCAAAAGCCGCACCGTGCACACACGCCACGCCTTGAGACTCCAGCAAATACGTCACGAAATCCTCATCACTTTGAATTGTTTTACCATCCGGCGTTTCCCGCCCGATAACGCCCGCACAAGACGGATAAACGTAAAAAGCACCTTCCGGCTTCATGCACGTAATGCCATCAGCCTGATTGAGCATATCAACAGCCAGATCACGGCGGCCCTTAAATACTTCTGCGCGCTTCGTCAAAAATGATTGGTCGCCCATCAGTGCCGCAGTTGCGGCCGCCTGTGATATCGAAGACGGGTTTGATGTACTCTGGCTCTGCACTTTTGACATGGCCTTAATCAAGTCTTTGGGGCCACCGGCAAAACCGATACGCCAGCCCGTCATCGCATAAGCCTTAGAAACACCGTTCACGGTAAGTGTACGATCTTTCAATTGCGGCTCCACTTGCACCGGCGTTACAAATTCAAATCCATCATAGGTCAGATGTTCATACATATCATCGCTCATGATCCATACATGCGAATGCTTCTTGAAAACATCGGTCAGTGCCTTCATTTCATCATAGGTATAAGCAGCACCCGTCGGATTGGACGGCGAATTCAAAACAACCCATTTTGTTTTCGGCGTAATCGCAGCTTCAAGATCCGCGGCCTGTAATTTAAATCCATTATCAGCCGCACACTGCACAATAACCGGCGTACCCTCGGCCAGCATTGCCATGTCCGGATACGACACCCAATATGGCGCGGGGATAATAACCTCATCACCCGGATCAAGCGTCGCCATAAAAGCATTGTACAAAACTTGCTTGCCGCCAGTTCCCACCGTGATCTCATCACGCACGTAATCAAGTTCATTGTCGCGCTTGAATTTATGAATGATCGCATCCTTTAATTCCGGCGTACCATTCACGGGCGTGTATTTCGTTTTACCGGCATCAATCGCGTCCTTTGCCGCGTCCTTGATAAAGTCCGGCGTATCAAAATCAGGCTCACCCGCGCCCAAATTAATAATATCGCGGCCCTGCGCTTTCAATTCCTTGGCGCGCCCATCCACAGCCAGCGTTGGCGATGGTTTGATCTTTTGAAGACGTTTTGCAATTATAGACATAATTATTCCCCCTTTTTCTATCAGCAGAATAGAAACAGCAAGGCTCTATGGCAAGCTTTTAAATGATAAAACCTTAAAACGCATCATCCCTGATGACATCAGGATCAAGGGCGGGATGGGAGCCAGGATTAGAAGCGGGTACAGATAAAAAATCCATGCCTTGCGCATCAAACCACGCTTTCAACGGCGCCAGCACCGGATCTTCCAGCCCAGCACGCATATATCCGGCCACACGCGGCAGATATTGCAGATAGCGCGTTTTGCCATCCCGTATTGCCAACCGGATAAACTGCCCAGCCACGCGGCAATGAAACTGTGTCGCCAGAACACGGTACCAACACGTAAAGCCCGCGCGTGCATCCGCACTCATACCCGCGCAATACCGCGCCAACATCGCTGCGCGCTGATCTTCCGGTACATCAATGCGTACATCCTCCAGCAAATTCGCCAGATCATAAGGCAGCGGCCCCTGCATAGCGCCCTGAAAATCAAGCACGCCGCAACGATCCAGCCCCGCACCATCCGGCAGCCACATTAAATTCTCGACATGAAAATCACCATGTAAAAACCCTTGCGGGCAAGGCGGTAGCTCCACCTCAATGCTGTCCCACACAGCCAGATAATCTTCCACCAGACCATCCGGATTTTTTGTACCGCGCACCGTCGGCATATACCAATCAACAATCCGCCGCCGCCCCGTATGGACATGACCCGCATAATAATCCGGCAGATCCAGCCTCTGCGGCCCTTGCGCCAGATGCCTTAAAACATCCGTCGCCAGCCCGTATAATTCTTTTTGGTCAACACCGCGCGCCAAGGCCGCCTTAAAAGAAACATCACCAAAATCTTCCAGCAGAAGATAACCGTTTTCCTCATCGGCCTCATAAATACGCGGCGTGTGTAGGCCAAAATCACGCAACGCCGCACCAATACGCACAAAATCAGATAAAGAATGCCCCGGTGTGGCAATCGCATGACCATCCGGCACGGCCTCCATCAACACAGCGCTCTGCTTGCCTTTTTGTAAACGCATGTAACGCCGAAACGCACAATCCTCACCAACCGCAGAAATTTGCGCATCACCCCACCCATGGCGCGCCAAAAAAGCCGCACGTAAATTTGTACGGCCCTCAAACCATTCTTGTATAGATCCGGTATGGGAAACTGATTTCACCGATGAAACGTTAGTCATCTTTCTTTTTTTTCGAAGCCATCGCCTTCAGCGCATCAATATGGCTTTGCGAGGCCTGCTTGCGGCGCGGCAGTGGCGCGGCGCTTTCCCGGCCAAATTGTGGCGTACGGTCATTTTGCAACGCGCTCAAAATCTCTGCGCCGAATGTTGCCGGCGGCATATCCAACACCTGTGGCGCATCCGGCACGTCCTGCCCCTCTTCTGCCACGTCTTGCTGGGAAATAACACGATTAACGGCATGAGCAACAATGCCTGTCAAATGCGGCCGTGCCAGCGCATGTAAAAGCTTGGTATCCTCATACGTCCAGGCAATAACCTGCTGGCGCGCCTTGGTCGGGTTACCCTTGGTCAGCTTCAACGCTTCCCTGATCCTGTTTTCGGCATATTCGCGGCTCATGGCTTTTCCTCCTGATCCCCCCCGATATTGCGCTTTCAGTCTGGCATAATTCAGCCCAAAGGCCAAATACCCTTTCCCGCCCACAAAAAGGATCAGCGCTCTGTATTTTCTATATTAAAAATACCGGCTGAAACGTATCTGGATATAATCATCATCTGCGAGGGGAAAGCCATCTTCCCCAACATCAGCGCCGCCAAAAAACCGGGCGCGTAATTCTACCGTATAATCATTTCCAATACGGCGCTCGGCCTCCAGATTGTAAAAACTTTCCGCCGTATCCGGATCAACGGAAAACCCCGCCAAAACCGCAGTATCCTGAATATCATTCAAACTCAAACGCAACCCGGCAAATATATCATTATCAAATGCAACGGCGGGCGCTTCGTAATTTCTGCCGTCATAATGATATTCAACCAAAGCGCCTATATCTGCGGCGCTATCCATGACCTGATAAAACGTATATTCAAAACCGCCCGTAGCCGCGGCAAAAGTCTTACCCTGCCCTTCCCGCATAATCGCCTCGAACTTCCAGAGCCACGCCTCATCTGTGTATTGCACATCAAGGCCCGTCTGGTTAATTAAATCATAGTGCGGCTCCAGCTTTGTCCCGGCAGCATTGGCAACCAGCCGCGGCTCACGGCCCGTCCCATAAAAATGCGACAAGCCAACATCCCAATCTCCGAAATAATGTGACCAGCGCGCCGCAACATCAATATGCTTTTCCTTTGCACCGGATTCATAACGCGCATTATCCGTGTCCACGACCAAAGGCCCGCGAAAACGCCCCGACATACCGGAAAAGCTGCGCTCACGAAAACCGGGCAATGCATATAAACTCAAACGTCCGAAGTCCGTTTGCTTGGCAAAATTAACCATCGGCTGGCCGAGATAATCTTCTCCGTCCAGATCCTCAACCAAATCATTTTGATTAATAATATTCACCAGATGGCGCGATTCAGTCACACCCCAGAAAACCTTATTGATCCCTGTCAGCACTTCCCAATCATCGGCAATATATAACCAATACGCCTCACGGATATCAAAATGAGAGCGCGCCTCATCACGGCTGTCATGGCGATAAAAAGGAATGAAACTAAAGCGGTGATCTTTTGTTTTGTAACGAAATTCCGGATTAAAAATAGCGGAAAGAACGGGGCCGCTTTTTTGCCCTACATGCTTAGGATCTTCGATAAATAACTGTGTTTCGGCCCCAACAAAGCCCGCAACATCAATGTCCCCAGCAACAGCAGGCACAGAAAATAGCAGGAAAAGAAAAAAGAACGCAGAAAGCGTAGCTCTACCGGACACGCGTCAAAACACCTTTCTCGAAATCATTATCATCAAGACCGTCTTTAAATTTATAATCCGAATAAATCAAATCCGTGCTTTTGCCATTTTGCGCATTCTCCATATGAAGTTTATGCGCACGCCATATACTGCCTTCATATTTTTTGTAATCAGAAAAAACCAGCACCTTCAGCAAATCACCCCGGCGGTCATAAAACTCAACCTTGCGCACCTGATACACATCCTGATCTATCCAGGATATTTGCTTGGTATAGCCGGAATGCTCATACTTTGGATAGCGCTCGACCACATCACAAGTCATGGAATCACATGGCTCTGCGCGCAAGAATTTATAATCATATTTCCCCAACTCCAGCGACGTGAAATCTTCAAATGCAAATTCACTGCCGACAAAGGGGCCGGACTTGTTCACCGAAGAAATACGCTTGATACGCTTAAGTGCCGGCAAATAAAGCCACTGGTCATCCGGATCCAGTATCCGCGCATGAGAAAGCAATGCTGTCCCGGCTATATCGGACGGGGAATTAAAAACTGTAATGCTCTTATCGCCCAATGTTTCATCCGGCACTTCCAATATTCTGTTAGTCATGGAACGGCTTGTTTGTTGCCCATGCGCATTCTTCAAAATCATTTTCATGTTGGACACACTGTCGCCAAAGCCGTTATCCGAACGATCAGCACGCGCCGCAATCGTAAAACCCTTTTCCTCAGGTGTTTCGGCCCATACGGGCGTGGTCGCAAAAACAGCGATCGCCGCAAAACCTAAAACAACTTTATTCAGCCGCACGGGCAAGCGTATCTTCATGGGAAGCTCCTTTATGTTCCTGTTTCTTATATCCTATTAATAGCAAAGCCGGAAGCAGGGTAAAGTCTATAATCAAAGCAATAACCATGGTCACCGCCGTCATCATGCCCAGCTGTTCATTGATCTGAAATGTTGACATGGCCATAACCAAAAATCCGAATGTCAGGATAATAGTTGTCACCACCAGCGCCAAGCCCACTGTTTCAAAGGCATACTTAATAGCCGCCGGTTTATCCATGCCTTTTTCACGTCTGGCACGCAGATATTTAGATAAAAAATGCACGCTATCATCAACCACAATACCCAGCGCCACCGCCGATACTGTCGCCGAAGCCATACCGATATTGCCTGAAATCAATCCCCAGACACCAAATGTCATCAAAATAGGCACCGCATTGGGAATCAAACTCAGCAGACCAATACCAACACTGCGCATCGCCAGCATGATAATGAGCGCAATGGAAATAATCGCAATCACATTGCCCTGCAACATGCCCTTGATGTTTCTAAAAGACACATAAGCAAACATCGCTGTCGGACCGGTTGCTTTTGCATGCATGGCTTGCGGCGTGTTTTGCTCAAGCCATGAAGCTGTGCGCGTAATAAAATCACGCATATCTCCGGTCGTATAATTACCGAGCGTTGCGCTGATACGCGTGGCTGATTTATCAATGTTAACGCGATCATTCAAATCCAGCCCAAACGGCAATGACATCTCGTAAAGCAACAAATACTGCGCGGCTAAATCACGATCCTGCGGCAGGCGATACCAACGCTCATCATCGCCGTGCATATTCTTGTTCAAACGCTTGATGATATCGGTATAGCTATTCACATGCTCAACTTCCGGCTGGTCCCGTAGCCAATCCGTGAACTTTCCTAGATTCTCAAGGTATGCCGGGTTGCTGATGCCACCGGCTTCGCCGGATTCCACCGAATATTCTATCAAATACACACCCGTAAGCTCATCCATCCCGAATTCAGCATCAACACGGAACTGTATAGAACGGTCAAAATATTCCACCCACTGATCATTGATCTCAATACGCGGAATCATCGCAATCAACACAACCGCCGCCAGAATAGACGTCACCAAAACAGACTTTTGCCTGCTTATTACAAAAGAAGCATACCAAGTCAGAAACTTTGTAATCCCTTTCTTCTTGCTGTCTTTCTTAACCTTGATGGGAAGCAAACTAATAATCGCCGGCAAAAATGTCAGCGAATAAGCCCACGCTGCCGCAATGCCAACAGCCGTCATATTGCCAAGATGATGGAAAGGCGGTGTATCCAGCATATTCAATGTTAAAAAGCCAATAATCGTTGTCAGGCTTGTAATACTGATCGCAACAAAATTAATGCGCATACTTTCTTTAAGCGCTGTAATTTTATCCTGCCCTTCGCGCATACCGGCAATCATAGAAATCAGAATATGAACGGAATCGGCAATCGCCAGCGTCAACACAATCGTCGGTGCCATCATTGATATCGGTGTAAGCTGCACACCCATATAACCACCAGCGCCCATAGCCGCCATGGCAGAAAAAGCAATCACAAACAAGGTGGCTATCGTGGCGCTGAAAGAACGCAATGTGAAAATCATCACGGTAATCAGAAACAGATACATAAGCGGTGTCAGGGTCTGCATATCCTTCATACCCGCCTCCATAAAGGCGTTATTCATCATAGAGATGCCGGTCAGGGCAATATGCAGATCCGGGTATTTTTTCTGTGCTTCTGCGACAATTGCGCGCGCAACAGCCACAGCTTCGGGCACTTCGGTCAGGTCTTTTTCAGGATATTGCAGCGTAACATTAATGCCTGTTGTCTCAACATCGCGCGACAACATATTCCCCAATAGCTGCGGCTCAGCAATCGCAGCCCTCTTCTTGCTCTCCAGCACCTGCTTTGATAGCGACGGCCCGTCACGGATCAAATCATCCACCGTCAAATCATCACCTTCGGCCCAGCTATACTGAAAATTCGTTATAGAATCGACGCGCGTTGCAAAAGGAATCTGCCATGCCGCATGAGTAATAAATTCAATAGCACCGGTTACATCTCCGGAAAAAAGCGCCTGCGTTTTGGGCTTCACGACAAACATAACGTTATCGTTTTTGGTATAAATATTCTGAAAGGCCTCAAAAGCCACAAGATCCGGATTTTGATCGCTGAAAAAGACACGGTAATTGCTGGCAAACTGAAGCTTTGGCATCCCGCAAGCCCCTGCAAATACGACCAGTAAAGTCAGGGCGATAACCGCAAAACGCCAACGAATGATAAAATCAGCAAATTTGCCTATGAATTTTTCGATATTTGACCTCATAACACGCCCTTTTCACTTTTATAATGCAAGTAGTTCCTTGATTTTTAGCTCATTTACTTTTATAATGCAAGTGCTTTCTTATGATAGGCTCTCTGGTGATAGACTCATTGAGTACAAGAATAAGCATCAAGATTGAACACAAGGTATGTGAATGTCAAAAACACAAAGAATGCCCCACTGCGATAAATCGGATTGTCCTGTTGCACATGCCACAGACATCGTCGGTGATCCGTGGAGTCTTCTGATTATCCGCGACATGCTTATTCTCGGCAAACATGAATACAAAGAATTCATGCAATCCCCGGAAGGCATCTCAACCAACGTGTTGGCCAACAGACTTAAAAAACTGGTATGTGCGGACCTTATTGAATGGATCAATCATCCGGAATACAAAACACGTAAACTTTACTACCTCACACCGGCGGGTAAAGACTTCATTCACGTCATTGTTGCACTGGCATCCTGGGCTGATAGAAACATGGACAGCGTCAGCCTGCCGCCGGAAATGGCCGAAAAGCTTAGAAATAACCCGCAAGGGATCATTGAAAACGCATTACGCGCCCTTACAGAATGGGAAGAGAAATACTTGCAACAAAGCTAACCAAGCCGCCCAGAAAACGCCAAGCAAACGCCAAAAAAGCAAGGTAAATACTGCTTACCGGGGTGATGCGTTATCCATCAACTGTGTAATTCTTTCCATTTCAGATAGCGCTGCTTGCTGGCTCTCAAAATGAACAACCATGTCATCTCCAAATTGTTCGGAAGCCACTTTTCTAAAATGAATGGCAATGCGATCATCAGAATTATGAAGCCACGATACCCGATCAAGCTTTGTATAATAAACATCACTTGCGTTCTGAATTTTAACGATGTCGGGTACATGAGCCGTTACCGCCGCTGCAAAATCTTCACGTAATGTCCGCCGGTATTTTTCTTCAAACTTATTAAGGCGCGGCCTTAAATTCTCAAGATCACCGCCAACAGCAGCCTTCAAATCCGCAGATGTTCCATTGCCTTGAATTCTTTTCGCCAAACGGTTGAGGTAATCATCACACGCTGCCGAAACCTTGCCGTTATTATCCAAAGAAAAATCAAGGCGCATGCCATCATTAAACTTGATATCCATGTCCCAGCCATTGGGAAAAACACTCCTGATCTCTGTAGGATCAATCATTGTATATCCTTCGGAGCCCCATCTGGTACTGACCTGCTCTGAATAAAAACACATCATATGCGGATTTTCGACCCTCACGGCCTTCACAAAGGCATGCACCTCACTCACAGGTGCCTTATACGTTTCAACCCTGCCATACCCCTTCACATCGACCAAAAGGCCTACATATGGCTCGGGCTCGCCCTCTTTTTCACGCGGGCCTGAAACAATAATGGACTGCACCAAAGCCGGATTAATAAAATAGCGCCCGATTTTCTGGCCATCACCCCAATAAAAAGGAAGTTCAAATAAATCCGTACCGGCCCTTTTTATTTTACTGACAACTTTATCTGTTTCTAATTCCCAATTCTGCGTATCAACAACTAAAAACCGACCCTGCTCCAAATCATGAAAACCAATTGATACCGCATCTTCTTTGTCCTGTTTTTCAATCTGCTCAACAATCACAGATATATTTTCTATATCCATAAGCATTGGTGTGCGCTTACCCGCGCCAATATTTATAAATTTTCCCATTTCTAAAAACCCCCTTCGCCGCCTTAATTATATTTTTGTTTATACCCAAGCGGGCCACCTTGTGCCCACCGGGAAGCCAAGACTATTCAAATCCGCGCTATTTAGCAATAAACACCGCCATGCATTATTCCAAGCGCCAAAAACAAAGAATAAGCCATGAAAAGTCACCAAAGAGCGTGTAAAACTCTTAAGCATGGAACCCTGGCATACATCGTCGGCACAAGAAACAAACACAGCACTACAAACGGACGTGAAAGAAGGTCTGGTTGAAGCCAACGCCAGAGCACGACTAAATCAATACGGACCAAACAAACTGACTGAAAAAGAAGTTACGACTTGGCCACAAATCCTGCTGCGGCAATTTACTAATTTTCTCATCCTGATTTTGATCGTGGCCGCAGCCCTATCTTATTTTGTAGGCGATACTTTAGATGCGCTCGCCATTCTGGCCATTGTCATTCTGAATGGCGTGCTCGGATTTGTACAAGAATGGAAAGCGGAAACCGCCCTCAAAAGCCTCAAGAAAATGCTCAACTTGCAATGCCGGATCATCCGGGATGGCCGTATGCAAAAAATTGATGCTGTACTGCTGGTGCCCGGCGATCTTGTTTTGCTTGAAAGCGGTGAATCCGTGCCTGCTGATATACGGCTGATCGAGAGTGTTAATTTAAGAGCCGATGAAGCGGCCCTGACCGGGGAATCTGTACCGGTTGAAAAAAATGTCAACATTGTCGCCGAGGACACACCCATTAGTGGCCGCTCCTGTATGGCGTGGATGGGCACACATATCGTGAACGGGCGCGGGTGCGGTATCGTTGTCGCCACAGGCATGAGCACAGAATTTGGCCGCATCGCGGACTTAACGGGCCAGATCCAGGAAGGCAAAACACGACTGCAAAAACAGCTGGGCGTATTAGCAAAACAACTGACCGTCGTTATCATCGCCATCACCGTAGCAATTGGCATGGCCGGTTGGCTGGGAGGACGTCCGCCACTACAGATGTTTATGGCCGGGGTTTCATTGGCTGTTTCCGCCGTACCGGAAGGATTGCCCGCGGTTGTCACAATTGCTCTGGCACTGGGCGTGCGCATCATGGCACGGAAAAAAGCATTGCTAAGGCACTTACAAACAGCAGAAACACTGGGTGCAACATCCGTAATCTGTACAGATAAAACCGGTACGCTCACAAAAAATGAAATGACCCTCCAAAAGATATGGACGGGCCGTGGCGTGATTGATATCAGCGGCGTGGGATATGACCCCCAAGGCACATTCACGCAAGACGGAAAGGCAATTGATCCTTTATCCAATATTGACTTAAAAGCAGCACTGGAAACGGGCCGCATCTGTAATCATGCCGGCATCGTTCGCACCGACACCGGATGGGCGGCGATTGGCTCACCAACGGAAGCCGCCTTTATTGTTGCTGCAGAAAAAGCCAAGATTGATGGCACCAACCACCCTATAGAATGGGAGTTCTCATTCAACTCCACCCGCAAACGCATGTCGGTCATTGAAAAAAGCACAAACAACATGGTGGCACATGTCAAAGGTGCGCCGGAAGTTTTGCTCGCCCGTTCAAATAAAATCCTGATTGACGGCAAGGAACAAGAGCTCGACGACGTCATGCGGCAAACAATTGAAAAAGCTTACAAAAACTTTGCAAAAAATGGCTTGCGGACGCTGGCATTAGCAAGAAAAACATTACCTGAACAGAGCCAGCCCAACGAAGAGGCCGCCGAAAGCGCGCTCACATTTTTAGGTGTAGCGGGGATCATCGACCCACCACGCGCAGAAGCCCGCGACGCTATGATAAAAACAGCCCAGGCCGGCATTCGCGTTATCATGATCACCGGTGATTCACCTGACACAGCGATGGCCGTAGGAAAACAAATCGGCCTGAAAGCAGACAAAGCCGTAACAGGTTCTGCACTCGTAAAAATGGATGATCAAACCGTTCTGGCCCTGCTGGATCAGGGAGCTATCTTCGCGCGCACAGTGCCAGAGGACAAATTCCGTATCGTTAAACTTCTTCAATCCCAAGAACAGCTTGTCGCCATGACCGGTGATGGCGTAAACGATGCCCCTGCACTCAAACAAGCCGATATTGGCATTGCCATGGGCATTCGGGGCACCGATGTAGCCAAAGGGGCTGCTGATATGGTGCTGTCGGATGATAATTTCTCATCTATCGTTAGTGCGATTGAAGAGGGGCGGCGGCAATATATGAACATCCGCAAATTCGTCAGCTACCTAATCTCCTCCAACTTCGGAGAAACACTCGCGGTCTTTATCAACATCCTGACAGGCGCGCCCTTAATTTTACTGCCGATCCAGATCCTCTGGGTCAATCTGGTGACCGACAGCGTCACAGCACTTTCACTCGGCGTAGAAAAAGCAGAAAAAAATATCATGGATGAACCACCACGCGATGTGAACCAGCCTATTCTAGATAAAGCATCCTTCATAATGCTGGCGCTATCCGGGTCCTATATGGGGTTTGCCGCGCTGTTTATATATCATCTATATCTGGATGAATCTTATATCCTAGCCAACACAATTGCCTTTACCGGCGTGGTTGCCATGGCCAATATGCGCGTCTTCAATTTCAGAAGCTTTAATAAGCCCCTGCACATCATTGGCTGGCTGTCCAATCCATGGTTATTAGTGGCCGTAGCATCCATGCTGGGCTTACAGGTGCTCGCCATTTATACACCGTGGCTACAACAAATACTGGGAACAACACCGCTGGGCTTGCAGGATTGGGGCGTGATCATCGCCTTTGCATTACCGATGCTCATTGCAGCGGAAACCTATAAAATAATAGCACATAAGCGCCCCCACAAAACCACACCATCAAACATCACGTAACCGATGCTGCCCGTGATATCGCGCATTTATTTTCAAGGATAACGTGGAGTATATAAACTGTCAGTGCCGCCGCAAAAAAACACAGGACAGAAATTTGCGCATAAGAAAAAAGGAAATATGTCACAGGCACAAAACTCACCAAACCAGCGCCAAATATTTTTAAAGCTCGCTGGCTCGCAAGCAAAGGCGGCAACGCGATAATCAACAAATAAAGCCCATAGGGTAGCTTATGTGACACATACGGATCACTAAAGTGAGTGCATTGATAAGATATAGAATGCTTTATGATTTCCGTGCTAAGCCAATCAGGATGCCAAAAATTCGGTAGATATAAAAACAGCCCCAGTAAAAACCCAACTTGCGCAAAATAATAAAAAAGCTTTCTTTTTCTCTTATTTTCTTCCAGCCGGGCGACCATATAAGGCACCCATGTGGGCCAGACTAACCAGGTAAAAAACAAATAGCCCAAGGCCGCCATACGAAGCAGATTTTGATCACCGACAGCAGCCTCAACCCAGACAAGCCCCTCCATCAATTGCTGGATACCCACCAAAATAGGGAACAGCGCCAACGGCACATAACGAGCATCTATTTTCTGTGCCTTGTGAACAGCAAAAACACCGCCCGCAATCAGCAGACCGGCCATACCAAAACTTACCTCTGCTGAAACACACATAATTTTCATCCCTATTCAGGCAACAAACTAATTTAAAAAGCTTAACTCAAAAAACTCTGAAAAGATTGCCCTGCCCTTTTAAAAAAGCATAACGGGCGCTTAAACCCGCCTTTTATTTTACGAAATAGCCCAGCCCGACTAAAACACTCTTGATCCCACCCGACCTCTTTATCCATTCCGGCCTTTTGTTTTCTGGCGAAATAAGCAGCTGTATGTTAAAAAATGGCTGAGGATATTTGCCTTTTAACAAGCAGACTACCTCGCAAGGAGCTGTATATGGTGATGGCTAAACGCTTCGGTATTTTCTTTTTATGCGCACTTTTTGTGGCCTGCATGACGTTCGCAGGTATTTGGCTTGCCTCTGCGCCGAAAGCCTACAACACAACAAAAGTTGCAACCGGTAAAGCTATTGAGGCTGTCTACGCAACGGCCGTGGTTGAGCCTGTGACCTGGGCGGCGATTGCACCCATTAAAACCGGCCGCATCATCGCCGTGAATGTCAAAGAAGGTGATAGCGTCAATACAGGCGATATACTGGCCCGATTGGATGATGCCGATTATCGCGCACATATACGGGAAGAACAGGAATTAGCACGGTATTACAAAGACAATTTGGCACGTTCCAAAAAATTGCTCGATAAAGGCTTTGACTCGCAAGAAAAATATGATGCGCGCAAAACAGATCTGGCGCGCACGGAAGCACGCATAAACATACTTGAAGAACAAATCAAACAACTCGCCCTGCCCGCCCCCATGAATGGTACTGTTTTATGGCGTGATGTTGAGCTGGGTGAGGTTAAAAAAGCCGGCGCTCCGATTTTTTGGATTGGGCAACCACATCCATTGCGCCTGAAAGCTGAAGTCGATGAAGAAGATATCCCTAAAATCAAAAGCGGACAAAATGTCCTTATTACCGCTGATGCCTTTCCGGGCGAATATACGGAAGGGCTGGTGCGCCGCATTAGCCCCAAAGGTGATCCCATCAATAAAAGCTACCGCGTGTACATGAGCTTACCGGAAAACACAAAGCTCATGATCGGTATGACTGTGGAAACCAACACAATTGTGCAGGAAAAAGAAAGTGCCCTTCTTGTGCCTGCCAAAGCAATAACAGAAGGGCCGGCACTGTGGGTTCTTAAGAACAATCAGGCCCACAAAACATTTGTAAAAACGGGAATCATCGGCACAGAACAAATTGAAATCCTGGACGGCGCACAAAAAGATGACCACATCATCCTGCCGCCATTCAATGGTTTGAGTGATGGCACAACTGTCCGTGTAAAATAATCATGCGCACAAAAAACCTACTTCTTGATATTGCCCTCACCCACCTCACAGGACGGGTACGGCAAACGGCAATTGCTGTGCTCGGCGTAGCGCTGGGGGTTGGCTTTTTTGTCTCAATCGCAGCCATGATGCAAGGCTTTCATGGCCATTTCCGACAAACCATTATTGATGTTTCCCCGCATATCATCATGGAGGATGAGTTTCGCGCACGCACCCGTCAGGCCGTCAGCCTTAAATTCGATTTTGACCACACCGCTATCTCATTGCTGGGGGTCAAACCCAAAGAAGAAATCCGTGGTATCAAAGGCGCGCAAGACATTGTCGCCACACTGGACAAAGCGCCCGGACTTCATGTTTCACCTGTTCTCGAAGGGCAGATTTTCTACCGTTATGGGGCAACAGATGTCTCCTCAAACCTAATTGGCATTGATCCAAAGCGCGAGCGGCACATCACCCAGATTGAAGACGACTTGATCGCAGGCAGCCTGGAAGCTCTCCTGACCCATAGTAACGGCGTTATTCTGGGCACCGGCGTAGCGGATGATCTCAATGCAAAAATGGGTGATACGCTTACAGCCATTTCCCCGGCCGGTGTCATCAAAAATGTAAAAGTGGTTGGGATTTTCAAATCCGATATTGTTGAGCTGGATAACGCTGTGTCTTATACACTGCTTAAACAAGCACAAATCCTGCAAAAACGCGCCAACGTCATTAATACAATCCGGTTTGCTCTCGATAACCCGGAAGATGCGGAAACCATGGCGCGCATGATCGAAGCCCGCTACCGCTATAAATCGATTTCATGGCAAGAAGCCAACGAAGGCATCCTGTCCATGTTCGTGATTGAAAAACTAATCATGTATGCCGTGACCTGGGCGATCCTGGTCGTGGCGTGCTTCGGGATTTTCAACATTATTTCAACATTGATTAATGAAAAAGCACGCGACATCGCCATTTTAAAATCCATCGGATTCACAGAAAGCGACATCCAGTTCATTTTCCTGCTGCAAGGCGTTGTTATCGGGCTGGCTGGCATGGTTTTGGGTTGGGGGCTTGGCTACATCATGACGCGCGGGTTCGAAGAGATCCCGATCGACATGGATGTCTTTATCGAAGTGCAGCATTTCATGGTTGAATACTCCATCTGGCATTACATTGTCGGCGGGGTTTTCTGTGTTTTATCCGCAACCTTTGCGGCCTGGTTGCCAGCACGAAAAGCAGCCCTGCTCAAGCCGGTTGATATCATCAGAGGGGCCGCAGGATGAGCAAAGCCCCCCTGATTGAAACCCGTAATGTCACGCGCATCCTGCCACTGGAAGTGCCTGTAACACTGGTTCAAGATATTTCCATGACCATCAAAGAAGGAGAGTTTGTATCTGTAACCGGCCCCTCCGGCTCAGGCAAATCCTCATTGCTTTACCTGCTCGGCTTACTCGACAGACCCACACAAGGCACAGTCTTGATTAACGGCCAATCAACCGACACCCTGTCCAGCAAGGACTTGTGCGCACTCAGACTGGCAAAGCTGGGCTTTGTCTTTCAATTTCATTTTTTGCTGGCGGAATTTACCATTCTTGAAAATGTCATGGTCCCCATGAATAAACTGGCACAATGGCCCGTTAAAGAACGCAAGGAACGAGCAGAAAGTATTTTGAACGACCTCGGCCTTGCCGATCATATACACAAACACCCCTCCGGCCTCTCCGGCGGCCAGCGCCAGCGCGTCGCCATCGCCCGAGCCATCGCCAACAATCCCATGGTTATTCTGGCTGACGAGCCGACTGGCAATCTCGACACCAAGAGCAGCCGCAATGTGCATGACATTTTCCGCCGCCTCGTAGATACGCACAAAACTTCAGTTGTAATGGTTACGCATGATATGGCACTGGCTGCCGATACAGACCGCCGCGTTCATCTGGTCGATGGCTGCATCCATACCGATGAACAACAAGCCCACCCTATCTAATCTATTGAAAATACAGCCTTGTTCTATTGGAAAAAGCCACCAGTGAAAGCATGACAGGAACCTCAACCAGCACACCTACGACAGTCGCCAGTGCTGCACCGGAGTTTAAACCAAACAAACTGATGGCCACGGCAACGGCCAGCTCAAAAAAGTTAGAAGTTCCAATCAATGAGGCCGGGGCGGCGATATTATGCGGCACCTTCCACAGATAAGACCAACCATAGGCCATGGCAAAAATTCCATAGCTTTGTATCAGCAAGGGCACAGCGATCAGACCGATCACAAGCGGTTGCTCAAGAATGGTTTGCGCCTGAAATCCGAACAGCAATATCACAGTCGCCAGAAGGCCGATAATCGAATAGGGCTCAATATGGCTTGCAAAGCGCTTTAAAGCCTTTCCCTTGCCGTCCCTGTTCATGAGAGTGCGCCGCGTTACATATCCTGCCACCAAAGGAATAACAACGTAAAGAACGACAGAGAACAACAGCGTTTCCCACGGCACGATAATATCGGTTATACCGAGCAAAAAAGCCGCTATAGGTGCAAAAGCAAATACCATGATGAGGTCATTGATTGATACCTGCACCAGCGTATAACCTGCATCACCGCGCGTAAGCTGGCTCCATACAAAAACCATGGCTGTGCAGGGTGCAACGCCGAGCAGAATCATTCCCGCAATATATTCCTTGGCTGTTTCAGGCTCTACCAGCCCGGCAAAGACATGCTCAAAGAAAAAAATGCCCAAAGCCGCCATCGTAAATGGCTTTACCAACCAATTTATAACCAACGTAATGCATAAACCGCGCGGCCTGCGCCCAAGATCTTTAAGGCTGGAGAAATCTATCTGTGTCATCATTGGGTAAATCATCACCCAGATAAGAACCGCGACCACGAAATTGACATTGGCATATTCAAGGCCAGCCACAAACTGAAAGAGTGAGGGGAAAGCATAGCCCAAAACGACTCCCGCAAGGATGCACAACCCAACCCACAGGCTTAAATAACGGCCAAAGGCCCCAAGAGGTGATTGTTCACTCATGCTAACAACTCTTTTTCAATACAGTTTCTCAGGAGATGAAAGGCTTCAATGTCTAGAAAATGGCAGGGGCAGAAGGACTTGAACCCTCGACCTACGGTTTTGGAGACCGTCGCTCTACCAACTGAGCTATACCCCTATTGTGCCGTCAGAATGCTGATTTATTACCCTTTTTTAGCATAAAAGGAAAGGTTTTTTCCAGTATTTCACCCCTCCTTTTGCCGGTGCCCTCATCCAGCCTCTTTTTATTGACATATTTATAATTATGCCCTACTCTGTCAGGCATCATTACAAAAACCGAAGAAAGACGTACGGATATGTCACAAAACGAACAAAATGAAATGAATGGTGCGCCACCAGCGCCGGAAATGACCGCAGAAGAACAAACCATTGAACGGTTATACCATCAACAGGTAAGGGCAGACTGTATCAACAAACTGGCGCAGCGTACGTCTGTTGCACCGGAAAGCCTGGGCCGTTTTGATGATAAAAGTCTTGTCCATTATTTCACAAAGAGCAACAGCCCCAACGTGACCATAGCCACAACAATGCTGGGGGGACCGCTGATTATTGCGGGCGTAACGCTTTACAACATGATGCCCTCAAACAGCACCATGACGGGCCTGAGCGCACTTTTGGTAACGACCGGCTTTTACATGAGCCACCGCGGTGCCAGACGCAGCCAGAGCGCCAGCGCCCTGACGCGCCTGATTACAGCTGATCTTGATAAAGGCGTAAATCAGGCTCTGGCAGATTTGCGGCAAAACAACAATTCGGCCCCATCAGCGCCGACGCTCTGATCTTCAACCGTAAAATCAAGCGTACCCGCAAGGCGCCCTGTCAAAAAAGCCGTTGACAGTACGGCTTAAACTTTCCTAAATACCACTTGGTCAAGTAAAGGCAGCGTGAGCTGTTGGGGACTATTACCACTTTTATAATTTTTACCACCAGAGGGAACGAAGGAGCACTAAGCGATGGCACGAGGAAAGTTTGAACGGACAAAGCCGCATTGTAATATT
>Ga0055584_100000517_pt1 | contig 36797 bp, 36 predicted proteins | sample OSDHelmetaG_FD_58716 | JGI IMG/M metagenome (GOLD analysis project Ga0055584, IMG submission 58716) | Pelagic marine sediment microbial communities from the LTER site Helgoland, North Sea, for post-phytoplankton bloom and carbon turnover... | ecosystem: Environmental > Aquatic > Marine >...
TGGATATGCTCTTTTTAAATGACAAGTATTTTTTTGATTAATAATACTTTGAAACAAGGCCAGATCTAGTAAATCAAGGGTAAGCAGTGTAAACAGTATTGAACTTAAAATGGCCTAGAAAAAAAAGCACAGAATTCTCATTCTGTGCTTCTGGCTGTTTGAACTTAGCATTATTGTTTTGTGAAAGTTAAAGATTGATGAACTTTAGGTTGAATTGCTCCTAACGTTTTAAATGAATCGATATATTCTAAAGCTGTCTAATTGTAGGAAACACTTAGTTTTTGCCAGTTTTTGTCAGCTGTGGACATTAATTTTTTGTGATCGTTTTCTGCTAACCACAATTGTAGAGCATCGAATTCTTCATTTGCTAAATACAAATAGTATTTTCCGTCTTTTATAAGAAATTTATTCGGATCAACTCTGAACTTAGCTCCGACATATGCACCGAAAGCGCAGTACCCAGCATATTGAGTTAAATACCTCTAAGGTGATTGGTCAAATGTTGCTTTTTGTTCTTCTGAAGTGAAAAATTAATATAGTCCTTTGTACTCAGAATTGAAGTTTTTGCTTCCTATTTGTGCAAGGACTAAGTTCAAATAAGACACAGGACTGGAGCCTGATAATGCAATATTACTATTGTCAATATTATTAGCCATTTTGTCTTGTGAAAATAGGGCAATACTTAATAGCAAAGCGCTAATTATAGAAAATACTTTGATGATGTTCATTACTATGTTTTTAAATGATTAAGCCTGCTTTTATGCAGCGTTGAAATACTCTTCTTGGGTTACTTTCCCTTGATCATTCCAGATTCTATGAATGATTTCATGCCAGAAAATCTTACTTTCATCATTCATGCCAAAGTCAAATGTGAATTCAGACGCTGAGACGTTTTTACCTACAATGGTATGATGGTGAGTAATTCCATTCACTTTGGCTATTGCCCCTGCAAACTCTTGCATTTTGGCTACCATTTCAGGTTTGCCTGATGTCTTACCGTTACTGTAATTAGAGGTATTTGCTTTGTCGTAAAAGAATTCTTGTGCAGAGTCTACAATGGCACCTTTACTTACTAGTGCATCCATTTCTTGGACTCTTTCTTTAATATTCATTTTAAAAATTTTAATGATTAATAACACCACAAAACTGAATGAAAACCAAAGTTATATTGCTACAAAAAAAGGACTAAGAATTGTACTTTTTGGAAATAAAATCTGAAGGGAGAATATTTGTGTAATGCTTGAAAAAACTTGTGAAATGATTGGCTTTTTTAAGTCCGAGTCTATAGGAAACCTCTGTGATGTTTTCATCATTAAGTAGCATTAACTTTGCAGTATTTATCAATTCTATTCTTATCAGCTGACCTAAAGAAGTCTTCATTTTGGCCTTTACTTTTTTGGAAAGCGTCTTGATGACATGTTCATTTTATCAGCATAAAAGTCAAGTGTTCTACGATCTTTGTGATGTTCTCTCAAAAGCACCATTATATCTTGTATAAAAAGGTCTCTGTTTTCAAAATCAAAATTTTTGCGAAATTGATTTGGGGAAACACCAGTAGATTTTTTAAAAACTCTATTGAAAAAGGCATCATCATTATAACCAAGATTATAAGATATTTCCTGGATGCTTTTATCTGTGAATGCTATTTTTTTTTGGTCTTCGATGAGTTTTTTGCATTGACTAGACTATTAATAGACAAACCGATTTTATCTTTTATTAAGACTTGAGCATTATATCCCCTTTCATTCACTAGACAGACCAAGTCGCGACTACTCAGCGTATTATTGTATTGTTTATCGATGATCTCCTTCGCATCAAATATAATTTGATACTCCTCTTTGTTGGCATTAAATGGGTTTTGCCAATACCACTGTTTAGAAGATATATCAATTATGTTTTTTGGGTTCTCAGTAAGCACGGATTCAGATAGAAAAATTTTACATTCATCACAATCATCTAGGTCAATATAACCAAGTGCAATAAGATGTTTAAATAGGACTCTTACTTCTTTGTTATGAAATAGGTCCTCTTCCATAAACTCTATTTTTCTCACAATAAAGTCTTCAGAAAGAAATTTGATGTATTGTCCTTTTTCAAGAAAAATGCCTTTTTTGTTGCCAGTCGAAGTAACTCTTAAAGTCAACTTCAATACTACCTTTTCCATTGAGAATATGAAATAGAGAATACTCTTCAATTAGATATGCCTTGTTTATTTCTGGGGAAAATTTTAGAACATTCATTAATTAGGACCTGATTCGATCTAGTAGTTATTATAGCTAAATTAAATATTGATTTTCATCTTTGGATATTTATATCATTCAAGAAAACTATTAGCTCCTGTTGGTACTACTCGTTTTGATTTTCTATCCATATCCATGGAACAGCGTTTACAAATCCTTTTTGCCATGTCATGTGCCAATGACCTAACTCTTTTTCCACATCTAGTTTGATATAATCTTGATTTACGCCATAATGGATAAGTATCTTTTTCATTTTTTTTATTGACTCCACAGTAGGAGTTTCTAATTCACCGGCATTAAAGTAGATTTTCTGTTGATGGATTTTTGGATTTTCTTCATGATGAGAATAAGCCATAGGATTTACCCAGAAAGATGGAGAAAAAACAATAGCAGAACCATATATATTATAATATGCGTTGAGCATATAATAGGACATTAGACCTCCGAGAGATGCACCTGCTATAGTGGTAAATTTTTGTTCTGACAACGTACGATATCTCTGGTCTATCCATTTTTTAATATCATAAGCTATCCATTCTGCATGCTTATCTCCACTTACTATCTTATCCGAATAGATTTTAGTGGAACGAAAAGGTTTATACTCTTTCATTCTTCTTTCAGAATTGTATACTCCGACCACAATCGCCTTTTGTTTTCCAATTCTGCTTAAGCTATCAAGATGTTCATCTAGTTGCCACTCGGTTCCTTCTTGGATCTTTTGATCAAATAGTGACTGACCATCAAGAAAATAAATAACAGGATATTCTATAGAATCTTCCCCATAATTGTCTGGAAGATAAATTGCTAATGTCCTCTTTTCATCTAGATAATCTACCAAAATAGTATCAGGAAGAATATGCACATTTTTAGAAGCGGTATGATCTAATGTAGCAACCCATTCTCTATGTTTTTTGTCTTCGATTTGATTTTTGGTAATGTAATAGACTTTATAAAGAGCTAAGACCATTAAAAGAAATGCGATGGAATAGTAAATTTTCCTTTTCATAAATGTTTATGATTTGTTGATGTTTGCCTCCTCATTAATTGAATGACATAGACGACAATAAGAGGAAGGTAGATAAATCATAAACGTCAGTTCCCACCAAGTGATGAGTTGCAAGAAATGGGATGAATAACAAATAAGATTACACAGTGTAGTGATGTAATCTTGAAAGTATCAATTGATGTTTACATGGAACGAGGTTCAAAATTTCGTCTTTTTCTTTTCTTTAATTATCTGTTTGATCAATTTACCCATGTTCTTATCTTTCTTTTTTCGATCTAATGAATTCATTTCAAAAAAATTCTTTTCCTTCTCTAATTTTTGATAATTAAAATAGGCATCTTCATCTAGTTCGCCTTCTTCTATTGCTGCAAGTATTCCGCACTCTTTTTCATTTGTATGGCTACAGTCTTTGTATTTGCAATTTTGAGTGAAATCTAAAATTGATTCAAAAGTTATTTCTAATCCATCAGTAACATCCGAAATGCCTACTTCCCGCATTCCAGGATTGTCTATAAGTATGCCACCGTCATTTAAAACTACTAGTTCTCTATGGCTAGTGATGTGCCTACCTTTATTCATGCTTGTGCTGATATGACCTGTTTCCATAAGTAATTGACCGGATAAACCATTCAGGAGGGTAGACTTTCCTACTCCTGATGATCCTAAGAGGCAATATGTTTTTCCTTTTTGTATTTCTTTTTTGAGATTATCATAACCTGCATAATTTTTATTGCTTACAGCTATTATTGAAAGCTTCTCATTTCTGCTGTTGATCTTATTTTTTATTTCCGCTAATTGTTCTTTACTAATCAGATCTGTCTTACTTAGAACAATGATCGGATCGGCATTTGAGGCATTACAAATAGTCAAATACCTCTCTAATCTATTCAAATTAAAATCTCTATCTACTGCTTGTACGATCAGACCAATATCTATGTTAGTTGCAATAATTTGCACTTGCCCTTTCTTTCCAACAGCCTGCCTTTCTATAATTGAAAAACGAGGGTATACGGCATGAATCAAAGCTTTATGATCGTCATAAGCAGATATCGCTACCCAATCTCCAACGGCAGGTAGGTCATATCTACTATCAGCTGAGTAGCGGAGGTTTCCCAAAAGCTCTGACTCATATTCCAGGTCTTGAGTTTTGACAGTATAGCGCTCTTTATGTTCAGATATCACTCTACCCGTCTCAAAGGATGTGAGATTTTCATTGGTACGATATTCTTCTAATCCTCTTGTAAAGCCTAATTCTTGCAGTGTCATAATCTAGATTCGTTTTGTGTAAATTGATCACTATTTCTTAACGAAAATATCCGCAATGATGCAAGGTTAAGTCTTAAATTTAAAGGATTCTTCAGGTAGATTATGTACAAAATCTGTTAATATTTGCAATCCTTTATAATGATCAAATAGACTAGAATTTGGTGTGGTATAATTAAAGTTCATGTGTCTCCAAAAAGTCATGGATGCACCTGCATACACTGTAAAAGCTTTAAGAGAATTCAACTCGTCATTAGAAAGTGAAATTTCTTGGCTATATCCACTTAATAGATGTTGTACTTTATTAAGATTTATGGTTTTTCCTTCATGACAAGTTCCTATGATTGTCATTCCGAGATCAAAGACTCGGTAATAATAAGTAGATTCTTCAAAATCTATAATAGTTAAAGATTTTTCGTCATCATTTACTACTACATTATTACTAAAAACATCACCATGAATAATTGTCTTCGTTAGATCTGAATTTATATAAGGTATAAAGAATTTGTACTTTGCCTTTAGCCAATATTCAAATTCTGATCCCTTTGCGTATTTTTCAACTGCTCTAAAATTTTCTTTACCATAATTTAATTGTTTCGGTAAAAATTTAGGGGCTTCAATTTTATGTAATCTACCTAGTTCTTTACCTAAGGATTCAATTAATACGTTAGGTAGACTTTCAAATACTTTTCCTTCTTCATAAATTTTAATCATTGCAGGCTTGCCTTTGCAAATGGTTGTTAACTTCCCACTTTTATTAGAAACAATTCTAGATGTTTTAAAGCTATTATCAGAAAGATAATGGAGCAATCGGGCAAGTTCTAACGTTTCTTCCGAGTTCTTTTGTTCACAAATGCTTAAGACAAATTTTCCCTTTTTTGTTGAAATAATGTAGTTCGTATTTTCAGACCCCCCACTTAGTACTTTGAAATTTTGGACTTTACCTAAATCAAATTCTATGGCTTTTTTATTGATTTCTTCTTTTGATAAAAAGCTATACTGAGCCATAGATTAAATGATTGGGTTTTTATTATGTGTTTGTTCCCAGTACTTTTCCATAGTAAATATTAAAGCATCTTCAAGATGTTTGCAATCTACAGTGTATCCTTTTTGACAGAGTTTTTTTGCATGTTCTATTGAAGGATGAAAAGCAGATTCAGGTAGATTATTTGTACTAAGGGCTTTTTCACTCGTTTTGGGAAACTTAGCTGGATGGGCTGTTGTCAAGCAAAGAAGCTTTAGATCATCCAATCTTTCTTTTAACTGATTAACTGCTGAAAGTGCCACAGCCCCATGAGGATCCAGTAAATATTGATTTTTCTCAAAGGTGTTTTTTATTGTAGCTAAAGTTTCAGCATCGGACACGCTGCAGGAAATAAATCCTTTTGAGTAGGATTCAAAGGTCGCCTTATCAAATTGAATATGGCCTTTTTTATCAAATTCATCATTCCATTTTTTGATTTTTGTTGCATCTTTTTCAACACAGAAATATAGAAATCTCCAAAAATTAAATGGAGTCAGAATGTCAATGGCTGAAGATACAGTTTCATGAATTGGTTCTTTAGAAAATAGGCCATTGCTAAATATGCGATGAAGACAGGCATTTTTGTTATTTGCTATGACAAAGGTCTTGATAGGTAATCCCATTCTACGTGCTAGACCACCGGCACATAAATTGCCAAATCCTCCAGACGGCACAGCAACATTTATCAATTCTCCTACAGAATCTACGAGTCGTAAATATCCATAAAAATAGTGCACGGTTTGCATCATTATTCTTCCCCAGTTAATAGAGTTGACGCTTGAAAGCCTCACTTTATTCTTAAATGGTATGTTGGCATAAAGTTTTGTGATTACAGCATCTAGATCATCGCCACCTTCAGGACAATTAAATACTCCAACTGGATTGATATTAGAGTGGGGTAGAGTAGTCATTTGTCTTTCCTGTTCTTCAGTGATTAAACCTTTTGGATATAATACCCAAGCGTCTAATGTTGATTTGCCAGCAATATAACTTGCTGTTGCAGGCCCAGTATCCCCAGTAGTTGCAACAATAATTGAAAGGTTTTGATTCTTCCTTTTTAAAAAGAAATCAAACAAATTGACTAAAAATGCTAGACCTATATCTTTGAATGAAATTGTAGGACCATAAAACAGTTCCATAATATAGGTCTCATTATCACTTTGTAATTTATGAATCGGAATGACTTCATCTTTTTCAAATGAATCATACGCCTTATTCAGAAGCTCTTTGAGTTCTAATTCCGATATAGTACCAGAATCAATGAAGAGAGACAAGATTTCAAATGCTAATCCTTGATAGCTCAAATCCTTCCATTGATTGAGCATGTCTATTGAGACTTCAGGAAGAGATTCTGGTACATATAAGCCACCGTCAGAAGCAAAACCATCTAAAATGGCAGTTTCAAAATCGACGGGATCCCCTCCTCCTTTGTTACTTACAAATTGGAGCATACTTATTTTTCTATTTACAGAGTTGAGAATATACGGCCGATGCGATCATAATGTCCTGTACTGCGACTCCTGTTAAATCAATGACAGCTATTTTATCATCATTTAGTCGACCCAAACTTTGATATTGAATAGCTGTGCCTAATTCTACTATTTTGTCTCTTGAGATGGCTTTATCTAATACCGCACGATATATTTCACCTCTACTTTCACTTTGTGATAAACTATCAGCGATTACAATATCTGCTTTGGTCATTAATTCTGATTCAAGTTCTTGCTTTGAGTGAGTATCTGACCCAACAGCAATGATGAGGGTGCCTTTTCTTACGTCTTGGGCCATAAGAAGAGTGGATTCAGATGGAGTAGTTGTTATAATCAGGTTTGAATTTTTGGCTACTTCAGAACAAGAAGATACAATGGTAATGTCATATTCATCACCCATAAATTCTTTCATTTTTTGAGCCTTGTATTCGTCTCTACCCCAAAGGTATACCTTTTTGCAAGGCGTATGTTTTTGCAAAAACTTCAATTGCAATTTGGCTTGTACTCCTGTGCCAATAATCCCTACACCTGTAATCTTTTTAGGTGAGAAATGCTTTGCACAAAGGGCCCCAGCGGCGGCTGTTCTTACATCGGTCAAATGTCCTTCATCCAAAAGGACTGCAAGTAACTCACCAGTTTCCTGTTTAAATAACAACATTAAGCCTTGACCTGATGGAATCCCTAATTTTTGGTTTTCATAAAAACCAGAAGCTATCTTTATGACGTAGTAGGCATCATTCTTAATGTAGCCATATTTGATATGAACATCACCGGGAGGGTTTTCGAAGAGTAACTCACCTACAGGAGGAACCACGGAGTAGCCTCTGCTATAAGAGATGAATCCATGCTCAATTGCTGCAATTACGTCAATTGATTCCAAAGCAATTTTTATCTCATTGAGATTAATTATTCTTGACATAGTAGTGTATTCTTAACGGAGCTTAAATATTGTCAACTTAGCTGAAACAATATTTGATAAAGTTAAGATTCAAATTATAATTACAATGATGCAATTACTATGAAAGGAAGAGTATAAATAGAAATCAGTCGATTGGGATTAATATACTGACACAGGTCAACTCAAAAAGGTCCTTGCAAAACTTCAAAAATATTTAGGTAGAAAAAAGCTTGAACTAGATTCTTTTTACCCTTACAGCATTCATTCCTTTCATTCCTTTCTCTAATTCAAATTCAACTCTGTCATTCTCTTTCACCTCGTCTAAAAGCCCCTTAACATGAACGAAGAATTTTTCATTAGTCCCATCTTCTTTGATAAATCCATACCCTTTGTCAGTATTGAAAAATTCAATTTTTCCAATCCTAGTTGAGGTAATATTGGCAGCAGTCTTATGAGGAACTTTAAGGTCTATATCTTCGGCCTTAATCACAGTTCTTTTTGTTGGATCTGGTGGAGTATCGACAATATTGCCAAATTCATCCACATATGAAAATAGATCTTCCCCGGATTTTTTAGGCGCTGCTTTACGAGCCAGTCGTCTTTCTGCTTTCTCTTGACGTTTTTTTATTTTTTTCTTTTCTCTTTCTTTTTTATTGTAAGTCTCCTGTGATTTTGACATTTATATTTTTGTTTTATGAATAGAATCCCAATTAAGTAGAACTTTTTAATAGGGTTTTAAAAGAAGTCATGAATCCGTGTCACAATAGTAACGCTCTTCTCGCATTTTCCCATAAGTTCAGAGTAATAATGCACAGATTGAACATAAAAGTTCCAATTCTTATTTGAATCGAAAGATAAAGATTGTTTAAGATTTATCAGATATGAAATATCTGATGATATTTCAGCACATGAATTGTGAATATCACATTATTTACTAGAATTACTAACCGCCATACTTATATTTGTCTCAATCAATAGAAAGTATGAAAAGAGCTTTAATATTTCCGGGTCAGGCTGCACAATTTGAAGGAATGGGTAGCAATTTGGTGACAAAATTCCCAGAGCTAAACTCATTATTAGACAATGCAAATGACATTCTTGGCTTTGATATAAGAAAAGTAATGTTTGAAGGAAGTGCAGATGAATTAAAACGTACAGATGTTACACAGCCTGCAGTTTTTATTCATTCTTATTTAGTGTTGACATCTCATGAATCTGTTGATTTTGAAGCAGTTGCAGGTCATTCTCTTGGTGAGTTCACGGCTCTAGTTGCTGCTGGTGTGATGAGTTTTGAAGAAGGGTTACAATTGGTCAAAACCAGATCTTCATTAATGCAGGAGGCATGTGCATCTACAAATGGAAGTATGGCAGCTATTATTGGATTAGATGATGATGTTGTAGAAAGCATATGTGCAGAAATAGATGGGGAAGTAGTGGCAGCTAATTACAACTGTCCAGGACAATTAGTGATATCAGGGGAGATGAGTGCATTGGAAGCTGCTACAGCTAAAATGACGGAGGCTGGTGCGCGTAGAGCCATGATATTGAGCGTAGGTGGGGCTTTTCATTCAGCTTTGATGTCTTCAGCTTCTGAGGGGCTTTCAAATGCAATAAATGCGATAAAATTCAGTGCTCCCAAATGTGCTATTTATCAGAATGTGGATGCAAAAGCATATACGGATCCTGAAATGATCAAAGCCAACCTGATTTCTCAGTTAGATTCATCTGTCAGATGGACACAAACTATACAAAACATGATTGCTGATGGAATCGAAGAATTCATAGAAGTGGGAGGTAAGGGTAATATCCTGAATGGAATGATTAGGCGTATAGATCGAAGTGCTAATACTGAAGCATGGAAAGAATAAGTCAAAATAGAGATGTGGGTAAAGGGTCGCTTCTTCTTGCTGAGCCTTTTATGTTAGATCAAAACTTCAGACGTGCTGTTATTTTGTTATGCAGTCACGAAGATAAGTTGGGCACTGTCGGATTTATTTTGAACAAAAAATTGGACTTGACTTTAAATGAGCTCCTTAAGGATTTTCCAGAATTTGAAGCTCCGGTGCATTACGGAGGCCCAGTGGCAAATGAAACCATTCATTATGTCCATGATAAAGGCGACATTTTGGATGAAAGCGAGGAAATAAGTGAAGGTGTATTCTGGGGTGGAGATTTTGATAAATTAAAATTTTTAATTAAATCAGAATTAATTAAACCCCACAACATTCGCTTCTATTTAGGTTATGCTGGGTGGTCAGCTATGCAGCTGAAGGATGAAATGACATATGGATCATGGATAGTCTCAAAAATGCATCCAAATCACATTCTAAAAACCAAATCCGACCGTCTTTGGAAAGAGGTTTTGATCCAAAAAGGAAATTCTTATGGAGTCATAGGTCAAATACCAGATTCATTTTATTTGAATTGAAATGTCTTATGATGAAGGCTCACCATATCTTTTATCTAGTTGATATTTTATAGCTTTTATGTCTTTTGGTAGCTCACTCTTCACTTCGTATGACTTTCCCTTTGGCAGTTTAAATTTTAATAACGAAGCATGCAAAGGTGTTCGCTTTAACAATGGCCTTTCAGTCATTCCTTTTCCAAGATTTACTTTTTTCTTTTTTATACTGGAAAGGAAAAATTTACTTTGATAACCATAAGTTGGATCTACCATTAGAGGACAACCTATATATGCTAAGTGTACCCTAATTTGATGAGTACGTCCGGAATGTAAAACCAATTCAAGTAGAGCATAGCTGCTGTTCCAAGATTGAACAACCTCGTAATCAGTTTTTGATTCTTTACCAAGATCACTTACCGTATATGTTCCTCTTTTTGTTTTATGTTCTCTTAACGGAGCATCAATAGTTCCAGATACGCTTAGTGGAATATTAGATGTGATTGCGACATATTTTTTATGCACTTTGTTTTCTTGCCATAGCGAAGACAAGTCAGCATGAGCTTTAGCATTTTTTGCAAAAACTATTACTCCAGATGTGTCTAAATCTAATCTATGTACGGTGTAGATGTCTCCGAATTGTTGTCGGAGCATGCTTTTAAGATTTACCTTTTCAGAATCAAATCTATCAGGAATGCTGAGTAAACCAGGTTCCTTATTAATAAACACAAACTGATCATCTTCTAATAGAATGTTTGTTCTTAGATATTTATTCACTGAGCTTCTTATAGGTTTTAACACCGTTTACAAAATAACGCCATGGTAGATTTATTCTTAGTTGTCCGGACTTATCTGGTTTCCCAACTTTAAAGCGGCTTATCATCCTTCTTACATTCCTCCTTTTATTCAGATAGTAAGGGAACTTTATAGTATTGTGAAAATAAGCTTTCCAAATAGCTGAAAATAAGGCAACCTTTCCTTGAAATAAGAAAATAATAGATGATCCCAAGTCCATAATATAACGCTGTACTAAGACTCTGAATAAAAGTGGTTCATTTTTGATGATGGCTCTTATATTATTTCTGTAATTGAGATATGCCTTTTTTGGATGGTTATAGTCTAAGGTGCCTCCACCTAAGTGAAAGACAGTACTGTAACCCAAATATTTCAACTTATGTCCAGCATTTTTAAGCCTCCAACAAAGATCTATCTCTTCGTGATGAGCAAAAAAGTCATTGTCAAAGCCTTTGAATTTTTTGAATAAATCTGTACGAATAACCATTGCTGCACCACTTAACCAAAAAACATCTGATTCATCATTGTATTGATCTGTATCTTTCTCTATTTCCTCAAATATTCGCCCTCTACAGAAAGGATATCCTAGTTTATCAATAAGACCACCACCAGCACCAGCATATTCAAATAAATCATTGTCTTCGATTGATAGAACCTTAGGCTGTACTGCTGCAACATCAGAGTTTTGTTCTAAATAGCTAATGAGAGGGTCAAGCCAATTATTCGTAACTAAAATATCCGAATTAATTAAAGCAATATATTCTGTAGATATAGACTCGATTCCTTTATTATATCCACCTGCAAATCCATGGTTTTCAGTAAGTTGAACGATTTTTACTTCAGGGTGCCATTGTTCAAGATATTCTACAGAGTCGTCAGTGGATGCGTTATCAATTACACAGATATCAAAATTTCCTGATGAAGAATAAAGAACCTTAGGTAAATATGCTTCGAGCATTTCCTGGCCATTATAATTAAGTATGGCTATTGTTACAGCGGTGTCTTTAGGTTTGTTTTCATTGAGTAACCTGAAATAAGAATGAACAGCACTTTGATCTAATGCAATAGCTTCCTTTAGATGTGTGAGGTTTTTGAATTCTTCATCATCACGTACTTTTTTGAAAAATTTGACAATGATTTCTTCATTATAGATTTCTTGATCAAAATCGAAGATGTTAACTTCTACTCTGCGCTCTAAATCTTTTCCTACAGTGGACCTTGTACCTATGTAAAGCATTGCTTGATAAGTATGCTCTTTAACTTCAACTTCAACAGCATAAATACCATTTTCAGGAATGATTTTTTTTGAATGATCTAACTTGAGATTTGCTGTAGGAAAACCTATTGTTCTTCCAATTTTATCACCTTGGATCACTGTTCCTCTGAAGGCAAAAGTATAGCCTAAGAGGTCATTAGCCAGAGGTATATCACCTCTATTAATGGCATTCCTGATTTTAGTGCTACTTATATTCATATTATGAATACTTTGAGCAGGAATCACTTCGACATCGAAGTCATGCCTCTGACCATATTCTTTAAGCATTTCATATCCACCACCTCTATTTAGACCGAAACGATGATCATAACCAATAATGATGAGTTGAGGGTTGAATTTCTTGATAACCACATTCTCAACATATTCCCTAGGGATTATCTGGGAAAATTCAATTTTAAAAGGAATAATTACAAAATGATCTGTACCAATAGACTCTAGAATTTCTATTTTTTCCTCTACACTTGAAATGAGCTGTAGCGTTTTGTCTTTTGGATATATAATCTCTCGTGGATGCGGGTGGAAAGAGATAACGACACTCTGTGCACCTCTCTTTTTAGCTTTCTGTACTACTTCGTTAAGAATGACACGATGTCCTTTGTGGATACCATCAAATGATCCAAAAGTAATAACAGGTTTTTCGAATAATGGAAGGCTTTCTAGTCCTCGATGTACTTCCAATCAATAAGGCTTTTAATTTGCTTTACAAAACTAAGACTTTATATATGATGATGTGCAGTAATTTGTTGATTATTAGGATTGAAATTTCACTTAATTTTTTTATCCTTTATGAACTTTTCTGTATATGGAATTCTGTGCTTTTCTTTTGAAAATTTTTCTAGGTTGTATTGCTTAGAGTTGCCTTTTGAAATTGAAAGACTCTTTCATTCTGAGCCTTTAATCATGCGACCTATATCTACAATTTGGGCAATGTGATATGAATAATGTGAAAGTTGGGGATTGATAGCCTCAATTACAGTATGTTCTTGGTTTCTAATGTAAACATATGCTTTAATTGAGTCGTCATCAATTTCATTTAAAGCTTTGAATAAGCAATTCCATCCTTGACTCCATTTTGCATAGAGTTCTTTCTTGGATTTAATAACCTTTTCAAATTCTAGATCTCTTTGCCTCCATTCTTTTTCACCATCTGCAATCAGAAAATCTGTCCATCTTGACATCATATTACCCCGTAGGTGATTTACAATTATTGCTATAGAATTGCTTTCTTCATTGAATTGCTAAAAAAGATGTGATTCGTCCAACTGATCAAAAGTAGATTCTCCCAAGAATTTATAGAATTCAAATTGCTTGACAATAGATTTGATGTAGTTCTTTCTCATTCTTGATGGGGATGAATCCTATTAATAAATTTAAAAATTCTGAATAGGATATAATTTGGTATAAAATAAATAATTGATCTTTGACCCGCTGAACTATAATTTAATCGGCACTGTTACCATTTCAGTATGATAGATAACAACAAAGTAGTAGATCTTTTAAGAGAAATACCAGATCCTAGCACAGGGAAAGATATCGTTACCGGACGTCGTATTTCAAATCTTAGAGTAGAAGGAAATAATATCCTTTTTACCCTTATGGCTAATACCATGGATGAAAAGACAAAAGCTCAGCTCAATTCGGATATTTACGCCAAGCTTAAAAACGAATATCCTGATGCAGAGATTCATATTCATATGAATAGAGTAAGTAATCAAGAATTAAAAGATTTAGGCGGCTCTCTTCCCCAGATAAAAAATATCATTGCTGTTGCCTCAGGAAAAGGTGGAGTTGGGAAATCAACGATTTCGGTCAATACTGCAATAGCATTATCTCAAATGGGGTATAGAGTAGGCCTTATTGATGCCGACCTTTATGGCCCGTCTATTCCTACAATGTTAGGCCTCAAGGGACAACGACCCGGGGTGAAAAAGGTGTATGGAAAGGACAAGCTGATTCCAATTGAAAAGTATGGGATTCATACTATGAGTATTGGGTTTATTGTAGATGAAGAACAAGCTGTGATATTGAGAGGACCCAGACTCAGTGGTGTGATCAAGCAATTCATAACAGAAACGATATGGCCAGAATTGGATTATTTAGTGGTGGACTTGCCTCCCGGAACAGGAGATATTCAGTTGACCTTAGTGCAAACTGTACCTGTGACTGGAGGGTTAATCGTGACAACTCCTCAGGATGTGGCAATAGCTGATGCTGTAAAAGCTATGAATATGTTTATGATGGATAATATTAAAATTCCAATCATAGGGGTTGTAGAAAATATGAGTTGGTTTACACCAGCAGAACTGCCTGATAGTCAATATTTTATATTCGGAAAAGGAGGTGGCCAAAAATTGGTGGATAAGTCCAAAAGTAGTTTAATAGCTCAAGTGCCTCTAGTTCAAGGACTAAGAGAGAGTGGCGATAGCGGAATTCCAGCCGCCTATGACAAAGAACATCCATTGTACACTACTTTTATGGAAATGGCTCAGAAACTAGCTCAAGAAGTGTCTAAGAGAAATCAAAATATGGCACCAACCAAGCAAGTGCAACTCAAAACATGAACCGAAAAGAACTCAAAAGACAAATTGAAAAAAAGGATTCCTATCTCTGTATAGGATTAGATACAGACATCAATCGAATTCCAAAATTTTTTGAAAAGAACTGGAGAGGAATGGTTGACTTTAATAAAGAAATTATCCAGGCTACTTCGGATTTAGCAGTTGCATATAAACCCAATATTGCCTTTTATGAATCAATGGGGATCGACGGATGGAAGGCATTGGATAAGACTTTGGAATACATACCAGACCATTGTTTTACAATAGCAGATGCTAAAAGAGGAGACATTGGAAATACTTCAAGGATGTATGCCAAGACATTTTTTGAAACCTTTGATTTTGATTCTGTAACTATCGCTCCTTACATGGGCAGTGATTCTGTTGAACCTTTTTTGACATATGATAACAAATGGGTCATTATTCTAGGTCTGACATCCAATAAAGGTGCTAAAGATTTTCAATTTCAAAAATTAGAAAATGGAAGTCAAGTTTACGAAGCAGTCCTGAGACGATGCGCTGAATATGGCAGTATAGACAATACAATGTTTGTAATTGGAGCTACAAAATCTGAATTTCTCACTGATGTGAGGCAAATTATTCCTGATCACTTTTTGTTAGTACCTGGAGTTGGAGCGCAAGGAGGGAACTTAGAATCAGTGGTTGAACATGGAGCAAATGATGATGGAGGGTTACTAATAAATAGCTCACGAGGGATCCTTTATGCCTCAGATGGAAAAGATTTTGCAGAAGCTGCTAGAGAAAAAGCCATGGCATTGTCCAAAAGATAATTTTTTATCTCAATGAATGATATACTAGAGTCTTTTAGAAAAGAACTTCATCAATATCCGGAGCTATCAGGTAGAGAGAAAGAAACTGCCCTGCGAGTTAAAAGTTTTATCACAAAGATTCACCCTCCAGATGAGTGGATTGAAGGAATAGGTGGTCAAGGAATTATAGCAATTTATTCTTTCTCGGAGGATGGTCCTGTTGTAATGATAAGAAGCGAACTGGATGCTTTACCTATTGATGAAACAAACAGATTCACTTATCAATCCAAAAATGTAGGAGTTGCGCATAAATGCGGTCATGATGGTCACATGACGATGGTAGCAGGTTTGGTTTTTTCAATCAAGAAAACATCTTATTCTAATGGTAAAATAGCTTTACTGTTTCAACCTTCAGAAGAGAATGGTAAAGGGGCTTTAAGAGTCTGTGAGGACCAAAGGTTTAAAAACCTGAAACCTGATTATATTTTTGCATTACACAATATTCCAGGTCTTCCATTACATTCTATTTCTATTGTTCGGAGCTTCTTCTCAGCAACAGTCCAAAGCTTTTCTATTCATTTACAAGGCAGAGAAAGCCATGCTGCAGAACCGGATAAGGGAGTGAACCCTGCTCTTTCAGTTTCAAAATTTGTCTCTGGGCTAGATTTGCTAAATGTGACGGACCCAATGTCAAAAGTTTATTCTGTGCTTACTCCCATTCATATTTTATTAGGAAGTAAAGACTATGGTATATCTCCTAGTAATGCTGAAATACATTACACGATTAGAACATGGAGTGTGGCGCATATGAAAGAATTGAAATCTAAAATCGAGAGTTTGATCAAAGACTTATGTGCTGAAGGAAGCCTTTCTTTTGATCTAAATTGGTTTGAATATTTCCCATCAGCTGAAAATGATGATGAACTGAATGATATAATTGAAGAAGTGGCACATTTCAATAATTACAATATACAATTCGAAAAACACCCATTCAAATTTGGTGAAGATTTTGGATGGTATTCTATGGGGCGGAGAGTAGCTATGTTTGGTTTGGGGGCAGGAGAAAAGACACCCGCTTTACATCATGCAGATTATGATTTTCCAGATGAGTTATTAGAAACTGGGATTCAAATGTTCAATGGAATAATTGAGACTGTATTGAATTAAGAAAATTTAGTCTCAAAAGAATAATTAGCCGACAAAGATCATGATAAAAGTCAAAATGATTCCCCCTATTGTAAAATAAATTCCTTTCTTAAATACATCACTCCCAGGTGTGAACATCCAAAATGAAGAGATTACAAAAAATAAAAGAGAAGCTCCAAAAAACAAATTGAGATAATACAAAGGATCTTTAGTCGTAGCCTTGTGAATATGAGTCATTTTTTCAAGAATATATGGAAATTCTTTCTTTATATAACTAGTTTCTCCAGTAGTAGAATTATAACTTCCTCCATTAAAATGAAGGACATTTTGCTCTTCACCAGTAACTTTTAACCCTTTAATTTTTAGCGCTTCTCCTAGTGCCTTTGCAGATAGATTTTTCTCAATTTGTGTATTGATTTCAACACTTTTTTTGAAAGTGTCATTGTTTCTATAGACCATTATAATTCCGCTCAGAGCATACATTGCCATGATTCCAGCTAAGAAGAATCCCAAATACCTGTGAATGATTCTCATCGAAAATTTTGATAAGCTATTTTTCATTGTTATTGTGGATTTTTACTAAAATTTTTAATAATCAGCTCTTGTTTCGATAAAGACTGCAATAGCTTATTCAAAATGTGATTCTTTCGACTTGAGTTCATTCCTAACATCATCACAATAGGGCACTTTATTATTAATTCTGTTTTTTGTATTTGAGCTATAATACAGTAAGAATTTATAACTAATTGTCGTTTTTCACTCCAAGTAAGAGGAAGAAAGCACAAATTGTTGTGGAGAAAATGAAATCTTAGAATACTTTTAAATCACACATTTTAATGTTGGCTTCATCCAGTTAATATGCAGCGGTGAAGATATTTTTTTATACCAAATATGCTATTCAAATCATAACAATTAATTAGCATGATCATTGGCGCATACAATTATATATCATCGTATTTTTGTGCGAAATTTTAACTAAGAAAGAATGTTGAGATATTTCCTTATAACGCTAATTTCTATTTTTGGATTGAATCTATTTGCACAATCCAATCATGGCAACAAATTCGAACAATTAGGCCCACAACTCCGATCCCCTAATCAATATAGAGGAGCAGATGGTGCTCCAGGACCTGAATACTGGCAACAAAGAGCTGATTACGTCATAGATGCTAAACTGGATGTGAAAAATCACAGATTAGAGGGCAGTGAAAAAATCACCTACTTTAATGAATCTCCTAGTGTCCTAAGATATTTATGGCTCCAGTTAGATGAAAACGAACATTCTCCTACCAGTGAAAAACATAGGATGGAACCTAGTTCTATCAAAGATGCCATGAGTGAAAAAGACCTTGAAGGTTTGGAGCCATGGAGAAATTTAGAGAAATATGGACATAAGATTCGTAGGGTTGTTGATGACAAGGGAAGGCAGTTAGAATATACTATCAATGGCACATCTATGAGAATAGAATTACCATCTCCATTGAAAAGTGGTGATGAATTCACATTTCATATTGATTGGTATTATAATCTTATTGATAGAATAAACAACCCAAGTAGTGGGCGAGGAGGATATGAATTTTTTGAAAAGGACGGTAACTATTTGTATACGATAGTTCAATGGTTTCCCAGATTGTGTGTATACAATGATTTTATGGGATGGCAGAATAAGCAATTTGTCGGTAGGGGAGAGTTTGCCTTAACCTTTGGTAACTACGATGTAAAAATGACTTTGCCTTCAGATTTTGTTGTAGGCGCTACAGGTGAATGCCAAAATTATGATGAGATGCTAACCTCCGGACAACTGAGAAAATGGAAACAAGCACAAATAGCTAATAAGCCACTTGAGATTGTCACTTTAGATGATGCCAAAAGAAATGAGAAGAAAGATATTTCAAAAACAATGTCCACATGGCATTATAAAGCGGACAATGTAAGAGATTTTGCTTGGACTGCAAGTAAAAAATTCATTTGGGATGCCATGCCACATATTACTGAAGAAGGAAAAAAAGTAATGTGTATGAGCTATTATCCCAAAGAAGCTTATCCAATCTATAATAAATTCAGTACTAAGACTGTAGCCCATACTCTGGAAACTTATTCAAAATACACCATTCCTTATCCATATCCAGTTGCAATTTCTGTAGAAGCAGCTAATGGCATGGAATATCCCATGATCTGTTTTAATCCTGGAAGAGCAGAAGAAGACGGAACGTATACAGAAAGGGCCAAAATTGCAGCACTCACCGTCATTATTCATGAAGTAGGTCATAACTATTTTCCTATGATCATTAATAGTGATGAGAGACAATGGGCATGGTTTGATGAAGGACTTAATAGCTTTTTACAATTCATTGCTGAGCAAGAATTTGATAGCAATTATCCTCATTGGTTTGTTCCATATCAGATAGCTGGCTACATGAGCAGCCCTAAAGATCAACTTGAACCTATTATGACTAATAGTGAAAACATAATAAACTACGGATCTAATGCATATGACAAACCAGCTGCTGCCTTAAATATTCTAAGAGAGACTATTATGGGAAGGGAGCTATTTGATTATGCATTTAAAGAATATTCAAGACGTTGGGCATTTAAACATCCTACTCCTGATGACTTTTTCCGTACGATGGAAGATGCAAGTGCAGTAGATCTAGATTGGTTTTGGAAAGGATGGTTCTATTCCATTGATGCAGTAGATATTTCATTAGATAGTGTGGCTTGGTTCAAGGTTGAAATGGATGAGAATCCAGAGAAGACTACAAGGGAATGGCCCGTTACCGCACAGAAGCCGTTTAACCATATCTCTAAGATGAGGAATGAGGCTGAAGGCGTAGATTTTGCTGTTAAGAAAGATCCTTCCTTAAACGATTATTACAGCACATATAAACCGTGGGAGACAAAGGATTCAACGACCTATGTCACTTATACATTTCACGACGAAACTTACAGCAAAAAGGAAAAGAAAAAACTGTTTACTGATAAGAACTATTATGAGTTGCATTTTAGTAATCAAGGAGGACTGGTTATGCCAGTCATTATTCAATGGATGTTTGAAGATGGAACCTATGAAATAGAAAGAATTCCTGTAAATATTTGGAGAAAGAATGAAAATAATTTTACTAAAGTTTTTGTGAAAAATAAGGTTGTAACTGGAGTTATAATCGATCCGTTTAAAGAGACTGCAGATATTAATGAGAGCAATAATGTTTGGCCAGAGATTGATTTCCCATCTAGGTTTGAAGTATTTAAAAAGCACAAAATTGATGAGGGGAAAAACCCAATGCAAAAAGCAAAGAAACGCTTAAAAAAGAAAGTGAATAAGCCATAGATACCTTTTCGAGTTATGAAGGATTCATTATAAAAGTTATGATTTAAAGCGGATCGGAGATGATATCTTCGATCGGCTTTTGGTATTGAACAAATGTGTTCGATTTAAAAGGGAATTCAGTGAAAATCTGAAACAGTCCCCGCTGCTGTAATTTTCCAGTATGCTTTTTTGAAATGCCACTGTCGTAATGTGATGGGAAGGCGAAAAAGTTATGGAATAAGTCAGAAGACCTGCCAAGCAATATTGCATTAAGACTTTCGGAGGAAAAGTAAACATGTTAGCTGCAAAGCTTTAAAAGAAGAACTTCTTGAGCTCTTCTTTTGAAGTCATATTTTGCTCTTGATGCAATACATTCTTTTCCATTAACAATAAAATTGCATCATTATGAAGATTTGGATTCTTCTTCCATTTTTGTTTTTAGCTCATACACACTTCGGTCAAGGATTGGACAAAGAGAATTCCGACACCGTGAGTATCGAAAACATTTTAGTCACACATTCAAAAATTCCTATTCAAGCACGTAATGCTTCAAAGCCCGTACAGATAATAACGGCAGAAGCATTGAGAAGAAATTCAGGTAGTGATTTGGCTCAGGTCCTCAATGATGCTAGTGGTATTGACGTAGTTGGGGCTCTCAGTAATCCAGGAAAAGATAAAAGCGTCTTCTTAAGAGGAGCAAGTGGAGAATTCACGGTAATATTAGTTAATGGGCAACCCATTTTGGATCCATCTGGCATTGGAGGAGTAGCAGATTTAAGATCAATTCCAATTGCCAATATTCAAAGAATAGAAGTATTAAAAGGAAGTCAGAGCACTATTTATGGTTCAGATGCTATTGCTGGAGTCATTAACATTGTAACCAATAGTCACTTTCAAAAAGAAGGTTCACACGCTGGGGGACGTGTGAGTTATGGCTCATTTAATACCGTGAATGCTAATCTTTATGCAAATGGTCAATCAGGTGATTTAGAATACAGAATAGGTTTGAATAGGGATAAAACTGATGGGATCAGTGAGGCCTTAAGTAACGATCCTGCCGTTGTTTTTGAAAAAGATGGTATGAAAAGATTGGGGTTTTCTGCAGGTATAGGATATAAATTCTCTGATAAGTTAAAGCTCAGTGTCTTTAGCCAGTTTTCAGACTATGAAAGTGATACGGATGCTGATTCTTTCACTGACTCTGAAGGGAATACTTATTTTACAGAATTGCTCAACATAGGTGCCTCAATAGACTATTCATCTGATGACTGGCAGGGTGCTTTGAAATATACTTTAACATCGACTAATAGAAATTTTCTATCCGACTTTGGAGCTTTCCCATTTATGGGCAGATTCCAGAATATGGATGTTTATGCCGGCAAAGATTTAACTAAATCAGTAAAATTTATTATTGGTTTAAATTATCAATATCATGGTATGCTAGATGAAACTACAAGTATACCTGATCCATCCGTGACTATCATTAGCCCATATGCATCATCTCTCATTTCATTAGGAGAAAAGACTAATGTTGAAGTAGGACTGAGATATAACAAACATTCTTCTTTTGGATCAAATACTAATTATTCATTATCAGCTTCACACTGGATATCAAATGATTTAAAAGTGTTTGCTAACCATTCCACTGGATTTAAGGCTCCGAGTCTATTTCAACTTTATGGAGCATTTGGAGCAAATCCAGAATTAAATCCACAAAAAAGTCAATCTTATGAAATAGGTTTCCAGGTTCCACATTCTAGTGGCTTGTTGAATCCACAACTAACATTTTTTTCTCGAAATGTTGATGACTTGATTGGGTTTGAAAATTTTGTTTACACTAATTTTTTCAATCAAAATGATAAAGGGGTAGAGCTTGAACTTGGATTTTCATTAGGAAGTCAGGTGACCTTAAGACTTCTTTATACCTATTTGGATGGAAGCTATAAGGTGTCAAATGCTAATAGCACATTAAGAGATGTACTCTATCGAAGGCCTAAAAATAATTTTGGTGTTAAGGCCTTTTATAATGCTATGGATAGATTAAATGTTGATGTAAGTTTCAAAATTATTGGTGAGCGCCAGGACTTGTTCTTTAACCCAGCAAATGGGTTTGCTTCAGAGGAGGTAAAGCTTGAAAGCTACATGTATCTCACATTGCATGCTGATTACAAAATTAGTGATAAAGTCAGTGCATTTCTGGATTTGAAAAATCTTACTAACAGCAATTTTCAAGAGGTTTATGGATTCAGCACACCAGGCTCAAATTTTATGTTTGGAGTGAATTGGAAGCTTTAACTTGAATGCGTAATAGATGAAGCCTAGTGGCAAATAGACCAATGGTGAATTAGAGATTTTTAGGTCTAATTTTTACTTGTTAGATTAGTATTTCATTCATACTTATGATCTACAATGCCTTATTCCTCTAAATATCGACCAAGATTAGTACTTGAAAAAGAAGCATTAGACACACTTTTTGAAATAGGAACTTGGGCTATTTTGCTATTTTGTTTTAGCTATATAGGAATGATATATGGTGATCTGCCTGATACTATTCCAAGTCATATGAACGCAAAAGGAGAAATAGATGGATATAGTGACAAAAGCTTCATCTGGATTTTTTTAGGAATAGGACTTGTGACTGCTTTGGCCATGCAATGGATTCAAAGCATTCCTTACTCATTTAATTACATCGTGGAAATAACAGAGAAAAACGCCAGAAATCAGTACGAAATTGGTGTTCAGATGATTAGATTCATAAATTTTGCAATGGCATTATTATGGATGTCCATTATGTTAATTATGACAGGAATGGTAAAGATTGAATGGTATACACCTCCTTCATGGATGATATGGGTGATAGTTGCTTTTATGTTAGGAGGAATGGCATTTTATATCAAACACTCTTATAACTACAAATAATACATTAAGCTATTTCGCCACCACAACTTGACCCTGCACCGGCTGTGCATCCATAGCAATGTTGATTGAGAACAATTTCTCTTTCATTGAGATCTTTTAAGCTGAACTCACTCAGATGCTTTCCATTGGCAGCTACTTTGAGGTCTAGCATTTGATTAAAGTCACAATCATATAGATACCCGTCCCAGCTTACAGAAATAGTATTCCTACACATCAGTCCATCTACCGTCATAGGATTAAATGAATCTACTAATTTTTGCATATACTCTCCATAATTTCCTGATTCTATCAAATAGTCCAAAAAACGGCTAATTGGAAGATTTGTAATGCAGAAAAGTGAGTTAAAAACGATATCATATTTTCTTTTCAATTGCCTCTTGAACTCAGCTTGAAGTGTTTCTTGAGCTGCAGGTAGAAACGCACCTGAAGGATTGTAAACAAGGTCTAGGATATACCCACTACCTTCTTTACCATATCCCACCATATTTAGCATCTCTAATGCTTTAATAGAGTCTTCAAACACTCCGTCGCCACGTTGACTATCAGTTCTGGATTTCGAAAAGTAGGGCAATGAGGATACTAAGTGGACATTTTTTTCTTTAAAAAAAATAGGAAGGTCATGATATTTTTTATTGGCCACTATAATGGTGAGATTACATCTATTTATGACCTTTTTACCCAAAGCAGAACATTCCGAAACAAACCATCGGAAATGAGGATTCATTTCTGGTGCTCCTCCAGTGATATCCACAGTATGAATGCTTTCTACAGATTTAATTACTTCCAGACAAAGTTCTAAATCTGCTTTGTTCATATTCTCGACCTTCTTGTCAGGACCAGCATCCACATGACAATGCGCACAGGTTTGATTACAAAGTTTTCCAATATTTAACTGAAATATTTCAATTCTTATAGACCGAAGTGGTTGATACCCATGCGTTACCAATTTCTCTGAGAAGGAATCAAACTTGTCGCTTACTATTGCATTCCCATTCAACACATTAAGCTGAATCATGGTATCCTTGAGTGGATTGTTAAGAACGGAAAGAGATTTTGATTTTTGTTTTATAGCCATTGTCAGTCCTTACATAGAGACCTTCTCTACGTGATTCATCATTTGAGTACCATATACTAGAGTTGCTCCACCTTTTATAGCCGCGGCTACGTGGACTGCTTCCATCATTTGCTCTTCATCTGCTCCTTTTTCTAAGCAACCAGAAGAGTATGCATCAATACAGTATGGACATCCTACTGCATGAGATACAGCTAACGCAATCAAATTTTTTTCTCTTTCTGTTAGAGCTGTATCACCTTTAAAAACGGAATTGTACCAAGAAAAGAACTTGTCGCCCATTTCTTTTTGCCATTCTGTGATCTTTCCAAATTTTTTCAGATCATCGGGATTAAAATATGTTTTAGTCATTTATTATGTTTTTTTCTAGCAGCACCCACCACCATCATAAAAATAGGTAGACTCAGATACATATATTTCTGGGTTTCTTGCGCCAAGTAAAGCATTGCCAGTTTTATCACAAATGGCTAAAGGAACATTTGGCATTAAGACATGTCCATTGTGATCATCAAAATAGTCTTCCTTGCCATAATAAATGGCAGATCTTCCTGTGAATATACATGGCCCATCTTCAGGCATCGGATCTTTAATTGCAGCGATCTCTACACTCTCAATGAATAGAGTCTCTTCGGTATCATAATGGTTAGAGCTTAAAATACGGTAAGGCCGCCTAGCTCTCACTTCAACAGTACCAAAGCCAATTTCTGTAATCATATTCAGATACTCTTGTAGTGGTAAGCATCCGCTGAGACAGAGTGCTCTTAGTTTTTCATCGTCTTGGAGATTTTGAGGTATAATTTGTTCGCATATAGGATCAGACAATACCAATCTACCCTGAGGTTTTAAAACTCTATATATTTCAGAAAGCGCTTTTTTTAAATCTTCTTTTTCAAAAATGTTAAACAAGCAGTTTTGAGCTGCTACATCTATACTTTCTGATTCAATAGGTAAGGACAAGGCGGTTCCTTTTCTCAAATCCACGAATTCTGTAGAAAACCAAGGATTTAAATTTTCAGCCTCTTTCAAATTTTTGGAACAGGCATCCAGCATCTCATCCACAATGTCTATACCTATAACTCCTCTTTTTTTTCTGCTGAAGTAGCTGAATTGTAAAACTTCCATACCTCCTCCTACACCAACATAAAGGATATTAGGATTATCTGCCAGGTCTCTAGGGTTTATAGTTGTACCACACCCGTAGTTCATCTGAACCATGATATCTGGCATACGCAGTTCTGGCAATTTCCATATCGGTGAAGTAGTGCAACATAAACCTACATCAGGTGACTCTGCAGCTTTTTTATAAACATCTTTTGTCGTGTCTAAATAACCCATATTGAAAATTTGATTACAAACTTAGCTTTTCATGAATTTTCTCTATGTCTATATTGAGACATAGCATGATTTTAAGATTCTTAGTTTAGTCAAAATTGATTAAGAGCATTGATTACAAATACCACTTAGAACAAGCTGAGCTGAGTTAACTTTGAACCCCTGAGCAAGAGAAGGTTGATTGACTTTTGTATCTTCTAAGCAAGTCGTTTGCTCACAAGTGACACAAAAGAAATGTGCATGTACATCGTGATGAGCTTTGTTGCTACATTCATGTGTACATAAAGCATACTTGGTAACTCCTGTCCCATCTATAACTTGATGTATTATACCATTTTGTTCAAATGATTTGAGAGTTCTATAAAGGGTAATTCTATCTAGATCACTTAAATCATCTTCGATATCTCTACTTGCCAATGCCGTACCTACAACCTTATAAAATGCAGTCAAAACAGCATTCCGCACAGGGGTGTTTCTCAATTTGTGTTTGGAAAGTCTATCCTGTATTATGATTTTTGATTGCTCCATGATGCCCGATTGATTAAACGAATAATGAATGGATATAGTTCATCTTTACCTCTTTCTAAAAAGGAAGATCATCATCTTCTGTACCTGATAAATCTGCTAATTTGGGTTCGCTGAATGGAGCTGCTGGAGGAGGCCCATCCTGTGCATTCATTTGTGGGACTGGAACTTGTGCAGCTGCTTGAACAAGAGGTTCTAATCTCCAAGCTTTGACATTTGTGTAATATTTTCCGTTGTATTCTCGACTTTCTATTTCGATAGAGGCGGTCACATCTCTACCTTCTTGAAGCTTTGAATTATCTATGGCATCTCCCCACATATACAAGCATACTTGTTTTGGGTATTGACCTTGTGTCTCGATAATAAATTCCTGCTTTCTCCATTCTCCTCTGGCAGATGTGCCTGTCTGAAGTGGGAGTAATTTTATGATTTTACCTTTAATTTCCATAACACGCTCTATTTTTGGTCGGACGAAGGTATAAAACCAGCCTATATTTTATAAGTGAAAGGATAAAGAAAATTTATAATATTTAATCTTTATCCTTTCTACTATATATTCTTGTCTTTAATGCTTATGAAAGTAAGCATCTTCAAAGTTGTGAATTGCCTTTCTCAATTTATCTATATACATCTGATCTGTAGTTTGTTTGGCTTTCATTGAATAAACCAGCATTTGATGTAGCAGCCCTAAATGCTTTTGATATTTAGCATACACTACTTTGTCTTCTGGATCTGTGAGCTTGATTCTTTGGTGCAGAAAGTATTGACTTACTATATCTTGAATCTTCTTGGCATGCTCCTCTTTGTTATTCACCCATCTCACTAATTGATTCCAATTTGGAGATGCTTTTGCAGATTCTTCTTTGATCATATTCATCGATTTCTCAATAGTTGTGATATGCTCTTTGATTAATGCCACTCTTACAGAATCTTCATAGATGCCACAAGGAATTTCACAATGGGCTTGGGCCTTTTCTGTATTGAGCAGGAAAGCTATTGATGTCGCTATTATCAGAGTTAAATATTTCATTTATCTTTTTTAAAATTAAAAATGTGTTTCTTTTTTATGCTTTCGCAAATATAATGCTGATTGGAATGTAAAGTTTTATTTTAAGATTTGGCCAAACAAAATTCAGAATGCTTTTGAACCCCTCTTGTATTTCGATGGACATTGAGGATAACTTTATTAAAGAGAGAATAGTAAGGAATAGAAACTCAGTTGGGTGCTTGATCCTTAGCTGAATTAACAAATCCTGTTTTTGAAATATTTACTCTACTTTCTATCTTTGATAAATGACTCATATGGTCGTGCTAACTTCATAAAAATAGAAATTGGATAACAAGTTAAATTCTTTATCGAGTCAACCGAACAATCCCTTACATGCAGTTAAACTTGCTGATATTTTGGATCAATTAGTTTCTGAGTATGGATGGGAACGATTAGGGGAAGAAATAGACATTAGATGCTTTAATTATGATCCATCGATAAAATCTAGTCTCAAGTTTCTAAGAAAAACACGTTGGGCGAGAGATAAGGTGGAAGAACTGTATTTAGAAATGCTCGATGATAAAAATCTCAAATAGCACTCCTCATTCTATTATGTATAAAACTTACTGTTTATTATTTCTTGGTAACACTTCTTCAGGAAAAGGAAATAGAATGGTCGAATTCTTCTCTGAGGCTATATTCGCTAGAGTTTGATACAGTCTTAATTTTATTGCTGATGGAGATTGGTCTATTAGTTTTCCTGCTTCTAACAGTTTTGAAGCTGCCTGTTTTTCTGCTAAAGCAAGTATTATTCTTGCTCTTCTTGATCGTTCTGCTTCTGCCTGATTGGCCATCATCCTTCTCATGTTTTCTGGAAGTTGAATGTCCTTGATTTTTACATCCATGATTTCTATTCCCCATTCTTTAGTTTCTTGCTCTACGATATCCTTAATGTTCTTTCCCATCTCTTCTCGTTTTGATAAGATTGTATCCAGTTCTACCTTACCACAGACATCTCTCAGGGCAGCTTGTGCAAGCTGAGTAATGGCATAGTCAAATTCTTCTACCTCCAATATTGCTTTTTCAGGATTATCTACTCTGAAAAAGACTACTCCATCAATGCTACAAGGGACATTATCTTCAGTCATAACCTCTTGTGATTCTATATTACTTGTGATTACTCTGATATCTACTATTTGAATAGTTTCTACAATAGGAATAATCCATTTAATTCCAGGACTAAGAGTACTCACATATTTACCGAATCTGAACTTTATTGCTCTTTTATATTCATAAATTATTCGAATGCCGGATAAAAGGAAAATAAGAGCAAGAACTAGTGCTATCATTGATACATTCATGAGATTGCTTTTAGTCAAGAAAATGATGTTTCCTAAGATACGAATAATAAGATGAGGATCAAAAGAAGAAGGAGGTGATGACCTTTACAAATGGCTTATCATTTTTTTTTACCAAAACTATCACTCAGAGAAATATTTTTTTAAGCATTGTCACGGTGATCGTAAGGTACGAATTCATCATGTTCTATATACCTTTTCAATAATCTTAAATAGGTGGCCCAACAATAACTGGATGTTCTGAAATGGTCATTGTCAGATTTCCAATTCTTATGATAGAAGTTGACATGGGTACCTTTCTCAGATGGCGATAACTCAAAACCTACAATTGTTCCATCCCAATCTTCGTCACAGTCTATCATTTCCCATTCTATATAATCCTCCACCTCCACTTTAGTGATTATGCCTGCCCAATCGTATTCTTCTGCAAAGAAAAATCGATAGCGTTCACCTTTTTCTGGAGCACCTTCAGCATCAAGGGTCCACCACTTATTAAGACCTCTAGGGGTACTTATCATTGAAAATACCTGAGATGGTTTGGCATTGATTTGAAGATCATGGAGAATATGGTACATGAGTGTCTTTATTTGAGCACAAATGTAATATTTACAGATGTAGAATTTTTTTAATATATGTTTTAATCTTTTTTATTCCTATTTACTTCAGATTCCACTCAGAATCGTTCATTACTTTTGGTGCATGAAAATTCTGATCATAGAAGATCAAATACATCTAGCAGAGAACATACTGGATTATTTCACTAATGAAAAGATTGAGTGTGAACATGCACCTACAGTGCAGATTGCTAGAGAAAAACTAAAATCTTCAAATTTTGATATCATTCTTCTTGATATCATGCTTCCAGATGGAAATGGTCTTGAGCTCCTCAATCAGATTAAAGCAAGTAACATATCATCAGGAGTGATTATCATATCTGCTAAGAATGCATTGGATGACAGAGTGAGTGGTCTGGATCTGGGCGCCGATGATTATTTGACTAAGCCATTTCATCTTTCTGAGTTAAATGCAAGAGTGAAGTCTATATATAGACGAAGAAATGTATTGGTAAATAATAAGGTTGAGTTTGAAAATATTGTGATAGATACAGATCAACGTGAAGTTTATATTAATGATAAGGTCGTAGATTTTACCATCAAGGAACAAGAACTTTTACTTTACTTTATTTCTAATAAGAATAGAGTTCTCACAAAACAGAATATTGCAGATTATTTGTGGGGAGATAATGTTGATTTTTTGGATTCATTCGACTTTGTTTATCAGCATATTAAAAATATTAGAAAGAAAATACATGGTGCAGGTGGGCCAGAATGCATCAAAACTATTTATGGTTTAGGTTATAAATTATCACTTGTGTAATATGAGAATCATAACAAAATTCACTCTGCTTTACTTGGTGCTTCTTTTCATAACACTGGCAGTGGGAGGGGTAGTTACATATCAAAGTGTGAAGCAAGAAGTAAAAACAGAAACAGATTATTCATTAAGAGAAGAAACAAGAATTATCGCTCAAAGCATCAGCGAAGGCAAGCCCATTGATGCTTTAGAAAATATTAAAGTTCAAATTCATATTCTGCCAGAAAACACTCAAGAAGATGCTAGAGGCACCATTTCAGATACATTAATGATGCATAACAATCTGAAACGGATGGAGGTTTTTCGATTCCAAACTTCTACCCATAAAATTGGAGATCACGTATATGCTATTAATGTTGCGGATGTGTTCATAGAGGAGAATGATATGTTAGAAGGGGTAATAAATACAATGTTGCGTTTATTCATTGTTCTGAGTTTATTGTTTATTGTATTCGGGTTTATCTTTTCAAAGATCATTTTGAATCCGTTCGATAAAACATTAAATATCATTGACAATTTTGACATTGGAAGTCGGAGTGCTACAGAATTTCCGAAGTCATCTACAAAGGAGTTTGTTCAACTGAATATGTTTCTCAATAAAATGATGAATAGGGTATCAAAGGACTACAATTCCCTAAAAGAATTCTCTGAAAATGCGAGCCATGAAATGCAGACTCCCTTGGCAATTGCAAAAGGAAAATTGGAGATTTTACAAGAAAGTGAAAGGTTAAAAGAAGCTGAATTGGATCTGATTATCACGAGCCAAAAAGAATTAAGCAAACTATCGAATTTGACACATGCATTAGGGCTTCTTACAAAATTGGATAATGAAGAATTTAAATCTAAAGAACCAATAAATTTTTCTGAAGTTGTACAAGAGTCGCTTTCTATTTTTACAGAATTAGCAAGCCTTAGAGAGATTGAAGTCAATTCAAATTTGGATACAGATGTGGTCCTCAAAATTGAAAAATCTTTGGCGGATGTTCTCGTTAGTAATTTATTGAAAAATTCTATTCAGCACAACATTGCAAATGGAAAAATAGGTGTGACTTTGTCAAATTCTTCATTGATAGTCAAGAATACGGGCAAGAATCCTAAACAAGACCCTCATAATTACTTTGATCGATTCTCAAAACATGATCAATCCAGTGGATCTCTTGGACTAGGATTGTCGATTGTTAAGAAAATATGCGACTTGAATGATTTGGAAGTAGGATATCATTTTCAAGACGGGTGGCATGAATTGAAAATTTCATTTTAGAATTTAACATCTCCTTAACTCTAAAATCAGATTCTCCTCAAATTCTCATTAGCAATCAAGAATAACTTCGTTTCAGAAATTATCATAGGTAAAAATGTCAATCATGCACAAAAGATATTTATTATTCATTCTCACTTTTTTAGTTTCATCTATCATTTATGGCCAAAGACCTCGAGGTGATCAAGGTGGTCAAAGAGGGGAGAGACCTCAAATCACAGTTAAAGGTGTAATTATAGATCAAGGCACAGGCAACCCACTTGAATTTGCAACCATTTCACTGATTAGTAAGAGAGATTCATCATTAGTAGGTGGTGGATTGACTGGACTTGATGGTGCATTTGAAGTAATGGCTCAGATTGGACCTCTAAGGGCAGAGGTAGAATATATATCCTTTGAGAAATTAGTGATTGAGGATGTTCCTTTTGACAGGGATGCCATAAGAGCAGGAAATCGTGTTGTAGATATGGGGACTATCAGGATGAGTGCTAGTGCTGAATTACTGGAAGAGGTAGAAATCAGAGCAGAGAAGAGTGAGACTCAGTTTTCTTTAGATAAGAGAGTCTTTAATGTAGGAAAAGATCTTGCGAATAGGGGAGGTACAGCTGAGGATATTTTAGACAATGTACCTTCTGTGACAGTAGATATAGACGGTGCTGTAAGCCTAAGAGGCAGTGATGGGGTGAGAATTTTAATTGATGGAAGGCCTTCTGGTTTAGCCGGTGGCGATAATGCCAATGGACTAAGATCTATCCCAGCTAACATGATAGAGAAAGTTGAGGTTATAACCAATCCGTCGGCAAGATATGAAGCCGAAGGAATGGCAGGCATCCTTAACATTGTTTTGAAAAAACAAACTGGTGGAGGATTCAACGGGTCTTTTGATCTCAATGGAGGTTATCCTGCAACTGCTGGAGTAGGAGCTAATATCAACTACAGAAAAAATAAAGTGAATTGGTTTGCTAATTATGGATTAAGATATCGTGAGAGCCCTGGACAAGGCTATTATAACCAATCACAACAAAGAGGAAATGATTTATATATTCAAAGGCAAATAAGCGATAGAAATAGAACTGGACTTTCAAACAGTGTTAGATTTGGAATAGACTATTTTCCAAGAGAAAAAGAGACGATTACTGGCTCCTTTCGTTATCGTAATTCTAATGAAGATAATTTATCTACACTTACGTACAATGACTTTTTGAACAATACAGACAATAGAACTACGACTACTCTTCGTACTGATGATGAGAGTGAAGATGAAAGTAATTTAGAATACAGTATCAATTACAATAGAGAATTTTCTTCCCGAAAACACACTTTAAATGCTACACTTCAGTATAGAGATAAAAAAGAAGATGAATTATCTGATTTTTTTGAAGAGGTGACTTTTACATCTGGTTCAGATATTCCTGATGTAGTGCAGAGATCAGAAAATGCAGAAGGAGAAATGAATCTACTTTTTCAGTTAGATTTTACAAAACCGCTAAAAGGAGAGGATCATCAATTTGAATTGGGCTTAAGAACTAACTTAAGAGATATTGACAATGATTATGCTGTGACTCAATTGGAAGATGGAGAGTTCATGAACTTAGCTGGTCTAAGTAATAATTTTGAATATGATGAAGATGTCTATGCGCTCTATGGTATATATGGTAAGAATTTTGGTAAAGTGGGAATGCAAGCTGGACTTAGAGCCGAAAGTTCTCATGTGGTAACTTCACTATTGCAGACCAATGAGGTCAATGACAGAAATTATTTTGGTATTTTTCCTAGTATGCATGTAAATTTTGAGTTAGCAGAAACAAATGCAATTCAAATCAGTTACAGCAGAAGAATTAGACGCCCGAGATTTTGGGATCTAAATCCGTTTTTCACATTTAGTGATAGTAGAAATACTTTTAGTGGTAATCCTAATCTTGATCCAGAATATACGGATTCATATGAGATTGGAAATATAAAATATTTTGAAAGTGGGACTATTAGTGGGAGTTTCTTTTATCGTCGAACGACTGATGTAATCCAGAGAATTCTTCAATTCAATCCTGATGGAACAACAAACAGACAACCTGAAAATTTAGCAAAAAGAGATGATTATGGGTTAGAATTAACATTCCAATATTCAGGATTGGACTGGTGGAGAATAGATGGGAATGCTAATTTTTTCAGAAGTATTACAAATGGTCAAAATGTAGATGATGGATTGCAAGCAGATACCTATACTTGGTTTGCCAGGATGACGAATAGATTTACTTTCTGGGATGGGGCAGACTTGCAACTAAGACTAAATTATCGAGCTCCTCGGAATACCACACAAGGAAAACGAAATTCTGTTACTTCAATAGATGTAGGCCTTTCAAAAGATTTATCAAAAGATATAACAATGACCTTTAGTGTCAGAGACCTTTTGAATAGTAGAAAACGAAGAGGTGAAACTATCGGTGATGGATTCTTTAGGGAAGATGAGTTTCAGTGGAGAGCCAGATCCGTCAATGTGGCTTTCAACTATAGAATCAATCAGAAAAAGAAGAGGTCAAGAGGAGGAGAAAGAGGTGAATTTGAAGGTGGTGAGGGTGAATTTTAAACTTTTTTTAGAAAATACGATTTAGCATTTTTAGAAAGGACAGTAAATGTAAATGTTGTCCTTTTTTTTATTAGTCTAAATAAGAAGTCTACTTTGCATATGGCCGGTCATGACTCATAAGAGAAATATGCAAATGATCAGCTGTTCCTGCATGTCTTAGCGTTCTAAATCCCATTAGTCTGAAATAATTTCTCAAAAGAACATTTCTTATTTCTGATCGATTATTGGTTCTAAGATCTAGTGCATGAGCATAACCATTTTTCTGGTTATAATGTAAAGAATGAGTTTTCTCCTTAAGTCCCATTTTCTTATAATCCTCAGGTATTCTTTTTCCATCAGTAATAATCAGATCACTATCTAAAATCACTACTGTACTAATACTCAATCTTAGAATTGGATGGACTTTATTGATTTCAGAATGCACTTTTTCATTTTTCAGATTGCCTGTTGAAATATAAAAAATGCCATGAGTGGCATAGAAAATGGTAATCAAGAGAGCAGCCAGTAGCCTTATCTTCATCCCTTTCAAACTTCCGAGTCTTCCAGAGTAATGACTATAAAACACTGTGAAGTACAAGAACAACAATATTGTAGTGACTCCAACTCCTACTATTATCGAGAAAAAAGGACTTAGGTGAAACTGTTCATGAAAAACAATGGCACCCCGGATTAGTAAAATAAACGGAAAGATTAGGATGAAAACTATCTTACATATTTCAAGAAGCAATTTGCCCATAGCTTTTTATTGCATGTTCTTAAATTCTATCTTCGCGTTATCGCAAAGAGTTAAATATCAAATTTCTTAAAACAAATATGGAACTAAATACCTCTCATTAAAGTTCAGAAAATTGTATTAAGGACCTTCAATCCAAATATTTATGCTCTTTACAAACTTAGTAAACTAACAAGAATGAAATTTAATACCAATAGAAAAAGTGATAACCTAGAAGACAGAAGAGGTGGAGGAGGTAATAGAGGTCGAGTTGCTGGAAAGATAGGATTAGGGACCATTGTGGTTCTTCTAGCCACTATATTTTTAGGAGAAGGTCCAGCGCAGTTATTAAATCAAATTCTTGGATCAGGACAGTCTGGAGGGTTAGGAGCACCTACAGAACAATCGATGCCTAATCAGGCTATCGATGATGTACAAGAACAATTTGTAAATAATGTATTGGTCTCAACAGAAGAAGTTTGGGGAGATGTATTTAGACAAGAGTTGGGTAAACAATACAGAGAACCAGGCTTAGTAATGTTTGATAGAATGACCAGTTCTCATTGTGGAACTGCGAATTCTGCAACAGGGCCATTCTACTGTCCTGCGGATCAGAAAGCATATTTAGATTTCTCATTTTTTAGTCAGATGAAAAATAGAATGGGAGCAGGTGGAGATTTTGCTTATGCATATGTTATATCTCATGAGGTAGCCCACCACGTCCAAAATTTGTTGGGATATACGGATTATGTACATAAACAAAGATCACGAATCAGTAAAACGCAATATAATCAGCTATCAGTTAGACTTGAATTACAAGCTGATTTCTTAGCGGGTGTATGGGCGCGTAAAGCTGAAGAAAAAGGACTGATTTCTTTAGACAGAGGTGATATAGAAGAAGCATTAAGAGCAGCCAATGCTATCGGTGATGACAGAATCCAAAAACAATCTCAAGGATACGTAGTGCCTGATTCGTTTACTCATGGCACTTCTGAGCAACGGATGAGATGGTTTTATAAAGGATATGAGACTGGTGATATCAGTCAAGGTGATACCTTTAGAGCTGATGTGCTTTAGTATATTAGAAAGTAATCTTTAAAACTTACAATTTTAGGAAGGTGTATGCTATAACCACAGTTTCTGACACTTCCCAAATAGAAGGAATACATCAACTTCAAAAAAGAAATCTCAAATCAAGTTTAACGGTCGATGAAATTTCTTCTGAAGGATTCGTGACTTGTGATCATACGGTGTCGTTGTTGTCAAGAATGAATTCTCCATATCCTCATGTAATATCATTATATCGAGACCAAGTTGTAGGATATACATTGGTAATGTTAGAAGAATTGAGAGAGGAAATTGATGTTCTTGTTTCTATGTTTGATCAAATTGATACCATTATTTACAAGGGCTCCAGTTTAAATGGAGCATCTTATTTCGTTATGGGGCAAGTGTGTATAGCTAGAGAACATCGTTCTCAAGGACTTTTTGACCAAATGTATCACCATATGAAGACAATAATGAAAAAGGATTTTGACTTCTGTATTACTGAAATTGCTACTGATAATATGCGATCCAGAAAGGCACACCTTCGGGTAGGTTTCAAACATGTGCATACCTATATAGATGAAATGTCTGGTCAATCTTGGGAACTTGTTTTATGGGATTGGAGGTAAAATGTCCAATATCTGCACCTTTTCTACTATAAAAAAATCGATAGAATGCTTTATATTGTTGATTGCGTAAAGTATTGAAAATCAATTATTTGTATTGTTTTAATGCTAAATATGATTTGAAATTGGATATCCCATTTTGTGTGTTTTTGATACTAGCTTTTGACTCAAAGCCATCTAAATTTGTACTGAGCAAATAAAGAGGAATGTGAATTCTCGACCCTTTTTAAAGAATTTTACTATTTCATATATCACTCAATTAGTGGGTAGATATAGATTTGGAGTTATTTCAGTGGTATTCTTTAGCTTGCTATGGACAGCTTTTGAAATTTCTGTGCCCTTTGCCACCAAGGCCGTAATAGATATTGGTATACAAAACCAAGATCTAAATATGGTCATCATTATCTTATTAGCACTTTTTGGTTTGTTAATGGGACGTATGGTTTCCACCATTATGCCTTTTTGGATATTGAGACATATAGGAGTTAGGGTAAATCTGCTACTCCTTGTGGGATATTGGGAGCGGATTTTACGAAAGAGTTATTTGTTTTTCAATAACAAAGAGCAAAGCGATATCATTCAGCATTTTAATGACAACACCTCGGTGGAGGCGTTTATAACGACTTATAGTTTTACAACTCTTCACGCTATTTTTAACTTGTTCATTTATGCTGTAATTCTTTTCATTTTTGATTTTCAGATAGGGATTGTTTTTATCTCTTTCACTTCCTTGTTTTTACTGTGGTCACTATATGTATTGAGGAAAAGAGAAGTTGTCGATCATGAAAGGTTTAAGTCCAGTTCTGCTATTAGAGGTGAAATCAATGAGAT
>Ga0055584_100000518_pt1 | contig 36716 bp, 30 predicted proteins | sample OSDHelmetaG_FD_58716 | JGI IMG/M metagenome (GOLD analysis project Ga0055584, IMG submission 58716) | Pelagic marine sediment microbial communities from the LTER site Helgoland, North Sea, for post-phytoplankton bloom and carbon turnover... | ecosystem: Environmental > Aquatic > Marine >...
CGTGTGCTGTTGCGGCTCTGGCAAACACATAGCTATGGCCACGGCCACGCACGCCATGAGTTCTCCTGCGACAATAGCGTATGCGTAGCTTGAGAACTCATCGAAAATAAAACCTGCAAAGGGCGGGCCTAGCAATGTCCCAATGCCTACACTCGAATACAGGACACCGATGGTCCCGGCCGCCGCGCGCGTGCCGAAGTAGTCAACCGTTAATGCTGGCAATAATGCGACGAAGCCGCCGTAGAACGAACCAAAGGTGAGCGCAAACAAGCCCAACAACCAAAACTCGGCAGACAACAACCACAAGAAGAAGGTGCAGGCCACACCGACAAAGCACATCACAAAAACATTTAGACGCCCCAATCGGTCAGCCAAGGCCCCGACCAGAAATCGACCAACTGTACTGCCGATACCAACCATGCCGATCAACAGCGCACCGCTGCGCGCACTGAGACTATGATCAAGCGCGTACGGCACCAAATGTACAAACGGCACGAACAGCGCAAAAGACAAACACGCAGCAGATAGGTACAAAAGCCAAAAAGGCTTCGTCCTCAATGCCTGTTTGAGCGTAAAGGAATCATCGGGTGCCGCCGCTGAAGCTGACGAGCGCGATTGTGCCGAACCATATCGCTCGGGCTTATTATCCAACACCAGCGCAGCCGCGATGCCAGCTACCATAACCACCGTGCCAATGCTCGCAAGCGCGACCCGCCATCCGAACGCAGCGATTATTACGCTCGCAATAATCGGACCGAGCAAGGTGCCAACGCCGATACCAGACACTGCAAGCCCGGAAGCAAAACCGCGCCGCTTGGTAAACCACGGCTGTACTGCGCCAATCGCCGGAACGTAAGAAAAGCCGACGCCAACTCCAATCCCTAAGCCAAAGCCGATATAGACCATGGTCAGATCCGAAGCGATGCTCGCTAAACCTAAACCAGCGCCAAGCACGACGAAGCCGAACACGCAGATCCAGCGCGGACCATATCGATCAGACAATGGTCCACTGATTGCGCCTAGGCCAAAGTAGAGCGCACCGCCCACGGAGAAAATAAGGGCGGTGCCGGCGCGCGACATATCAAACTCTCGTTGCAACTCCGTAAAGAACGCACTGAATGAATAGGCGGCGGCAAACCCGAGCAGCATCACAGTGAAAGCAGCTGCGACGACGTACCAGCCGTAAAATATTCGACTCGCCAAGCGCTGTACTATCTCCACCGACACACCGCTGCGCGTAAGTCTTGTCGAGCAAACAAGCGCCGTCGAGCGTTAATCAAGGCAATGCCAATGGCGCCGTCAGTTGGTATCTAGCGAATGTCGCCATAGCTTCTTTGGCCGCATCTTCATCGCCGTTAAGCGTCGCATTGATGGCGCGCTCGTAGAGCAGCCCTGGGTGACTCGGATAACGCAACAAGGCGATTTCCGTAAGTGTTGCGCTCGGCATACCCGTTTTCATTTGTGCAGAAATCTTCGCTGCGCTATCGGGATAGAGGCGTGCAAGCAAGGCCCATTGCTCGGGCGAATGCAGGCCGCTATAGGAGTCAATGTCCTTCACAAGGCGCTCGGCGGCGGCACGCGTAGCCGCATGGGCACGCACGGTTTCACCCAATGGAGAGTCTTGCGCGGCCAGCATCGAGACCAAGGTCTCAGGCGACAGACAACGCCGACAGCCCTCACCGCTTGCGGCCAATGCGCCGGTTTTATGCAAATCAAAATAGGCCGGCAGCAACAATGCGCGCACTAACGCGGTACGACTCATTTGCGATGGGTGTTTTAGATCAAGCTGCGCAATCGTTTTAACCACAGCGTCAGCTTGCACATCAAAGTCAAAGCGCGCCGCGCGCAAACTCGCGCTCACGTATTGATCAGCCTGAATTGTTCTTTGAATTTCGCTCTCGACAGAGCTGGGATTCGCAAAGAACTTGGCCCAATAAATGTAGGCATTTTGTGCCTTCTTACTAGCAGATTCATCACTATCACCACGATAGTAGTCGGCCGCAGATTTAGCATAGTCACTACGGTCCTGGCTTGCTGCACGGAACTGCTGCAGGTACCGCACTGACTCATAAGGATCCCGTCTATAAGTATAGAAGTGGCGGCCTAACTCATACAAATCTCGATCCTTGGGTCGTAAAACTAAGGCCTTGCTGAGATAAGTAGCAGCCGTACGCACACCCGGTTCAGCGGCAAATTCCGAGGCTTGTGCTGTACGTTCTGCGGCCGTATTCCAAAGCGCGCGAAACAGTGTATAACGCGGATTCCAGTCGATCACATCAAGACCCAAGGTCCGCTCTTGCGCCTGCGCAAACTCCAACAGATTGTCTGCCGCGTTACCCAGCTCGATGGCGTTGGATGGCGACAAGGTCGCAGCCGCAATCATTTTCGCGCGCGCACGCTCGAGCAACTTCGGCTCCGGTCGTAAACGCTGCAAGGCAAACGCTGCCAAGGCCAAGTTATTGCTAGACGTCGAGCTGACTTCTCGGGATGCGTAAATATCGATCGCAGTACGCAGATACCTTGCGGCATCATCGAATTTCTCCTCGCGGCGCGCTTTGCGCGCTTTTGTCTCATTGAGTGAAGCCTGTACCGACTTGCTATCTGGGTCGCTACGCTCCAGCCAACAGATCTCTTCATCCAACTCATCGACTAGCAAAGCACACTTACGCGCAGCATATTGGCGTTCTTTGTCATCGCTTTGCCCAAGGATACACGCTGCTTCACTGAGACCGAGCTGAGCGCGATATGGGCCAAGAACTGCCACCGCGTCACTGCCTTGTCCATTCGCTTCCAAAATTGGTGCGAGTTCGATCGCATACTTCGGATCATCAGGGTGAGCCGCAATTCCGGCGCGTCGAACCATCGCCAGAGCGGTGTTGGTATCACTGGCGGCGCGTTTGCGCGCACCGGCGACCAGTAGGTCGATACTCGCCGGTACAGGGTAAGTTCCGAGCACTGCCTTGCGCTTTTCACTATATTCCATCGCCAGCAACACCCGCCGACGATCGCCGTCGGCAAAGATCTTCGGCACTACCTTGGCAATTTCGGAGGCGGCCTCAGCGCCATGCTCGCTGGGACCATCTTGCACTTGGGCGTACCAGCTCAGTGCTTCAATTTCGCGCCCGCTGCTCAGCATTTCCACCGCCTCCTACAGCTGCTTTTCAGCAACGTAGCCAGGCGAGTTCACATACCAAACGCCGGCACCTGCGATGGCCAAAGTGCCAATTGCGAAAATGTATGAGTTGCGCTGCGGACATAAAGCCGCGAGTGCGCCCCGGTCGAGACAGATCGGAAAAACCACGGGTATAGCACATGAGACTTCTCAGGTGGCCAGGAGTAAGCGTCAATACCAGAATTGCGGGCCATTATCTCCCTCCATGACCGCAACACTATCTGCTATGCCAGAGGCTCCAATGCCTCGACACACGGCAAAAGCGACTGCATTTTCGAAAGACTGCCTGCGAGGGACATGCCATGACAAGCTTTTTCATACCAGCACCCGCAACGACGATCTAAATGGCAACGGCGCATTCAAAATCAGCGATTCTGACAATTAGCATCGCGCTCACCTAGCGCGCTTAGTAGATCGAGCTGACGCATTTGGTTATTGTTCAAGCGCCGCTCACAAGCACGCGTGATCCACCTATGGAGCCTGCGAGCATCAGACGGTAGCGCCAGTGGCAGTATGCGCTGGGTCAGCGTTGTAACATTGGCGTGCCACTTCGCACCAGTGCCACGCTCCCCGCAACTTGGCCAGATTAGTTCGCTCTCCACACGTGGAACTTCTAGCCATGGCGGTAACATTGTCGACCAATCGGCTTACGGATCATCGATAGAGCGCATGAACTCGCGTACCGCATTCGCCGCTACGCTCTGTCGAAACAGCGGCATTGGGGTAAGAGTAGCGCCTTGGACACCAGCGCGCTGCGGCTCCAACATCGGCAGAATCGGTAGGCTTGCACGGCCCAACTTGAACAAGGCACTGACATCTTCGCGCAACAAACGAGCGCGTACTGCGCCTAGGTCGAATACCGGAAAATAGTCAGAGTTCGCCGGCATTCGATAGCTTGCGAACAAAGATTCTAGAACCGAGCGTGTGCCCAAGAACCTAGAATCGAAGTCCTGAGCATGCAAGACACCAATCTTGGCTAGATCTGCGGCCACATCCGGCATCTGCAACACGGCCTGTGGATCCAATCGACCAACACCGCGCTTACCGGCAACAAACAGCAGATCACGCTCGTTTAAGTTGTATAGCGCATAGTCTTCGAACGAGTCGCCCAGCGCAGTAACAATTGTTGCAACAAGCGGCAGCGAAATCTCATATCCATATATCCACTGCACGTACAGCCCGCCGGTATTCAGACCCCGATCGATACGACCGTAGAACTCACGCGTGAACAGCGTCGCGATGCCGCTCACCCAGGGATTCGACGGCTCTGAGAAAATCAAATCGTAGCGGGTACGCTGGCTTGAGAAAAATGTACGCGCATCTTCGAACTGCAAATGCCCGCGAGGGTCGGAAAAAGCGCGCGGGATCACCGACTCAAAAACGCGCGCCGCCATCACCATTTGCGGTTCGATTTCGATTTTATCGACGCGCTCCAGATTCGGCGCGCCCAACAACACATGAGTAGACATGCCTGCACCGAATCCGACCACGGCAGCATTGCGTGCCTGTGGCCGCGCCGCCAGCGCAAAGGCACTGGCGATGGTAATAGGTCAGCTGGTCACTGGCTGACCTGGGCGCATCTGGATAGCTGCATCGGTCTTACCATTGATCAAGATCGCGGTAATGCCATTGGGGAAGTCAACCAAGCTCACACTGGCGGTCTTGCCGTCTACGTGCAAAGGCACGCTAACGTCAGCGACCAGATCCAGGCGACCGTAGCGAAATACGCCCGAGACCATGCGTTTGACATTTAGTTACACCAGTGTCGCCGCCATCAGCAAGATTGCCACGCTCGCCCCGACCCATGCAGGCAAGAAACGTACACCGGCGCGACGTAACAAAATAGCTCCGGCGCCAAGATCGATAGCGGCACCAACGCACATCAAGAGGTTTAAACCAAGCAAGGGCAGCAACAGGTGCACCACCGCGATGACGCCAGCGATCGCACCTAGCGTATTGGCTGCGTAAACCTGGCCAAGACTGCGCTCACCAAAGTCACTGTTGAGCAACATGTTGGTCATGAGCGGCAAGGTCATACCGGCACAAAACCTAACCGGTAGCATCGCCATGATCGCGATGGCGTGGCTGGAAACATTAAACACCGCGTAGCCGTTCTCATTGCGCGCGAGGCCTTGAATGACGCCCGCCATAAGATCAAAGGCTGAGCTGTACAGCGCGATTGTCGCAAGTGCAAGCACGCCCATTGCGATCTGCACGAAGCCTAAGAAACGGATTGGATCGGCCAATAGATCAATGCGATTACGGATCCACGCACTACCCAAGGCCAAACCAAGAATAAATGCCGACAGCATCAGTTCAAACGCGTGGGTCGATGCGCCCAGCACCAGACCCAGACCCAGCATGCGAATCCAACCAATTTCGTAAATGAAGGACGCAGCACCGGTGGCAAATGCAACCGTCAGCAGCAGTCGCGGCAGCCCATTACCTGTCCCCTGCGCAGGCGTGTCGCAGCCGCTAGTTCGTTCGCGCGACTCAGGTGATGTGCTCCATTCAGGTTGCCTGCTTAACACCCATACACATAGTGCCAAGGCGATATTCAAAACAGCGGCGGCCAGCACCGTGCCCGGTAAGCCAACCGCAGGCAACAACACAAAGCCACTCACTAACACGCCGATAGCCGCGCCAATGGAGTTACTGAAATACCGCCCGGCAATGCCCTGACCGGAGGCATCAGGAAAACGCCTTACCAGCGCACCACTCATCAACCGGAAGGTCATCCCTAGAGCTATGGCTTGTGGCGCCACCCAAGCTGCCGCGAGTGTCCATTTAAATAGACTGATTTGGGTCGCAGAAGTGAGTACCGGCTCACCGTCTCATGCGCCAACCACATACTGGCATCGAAGATGTCGCGGAACACCAGCCCAGCCAGCCCAATCAGCCCTGCAACTATGGCGTAACCCAACAACAAGTTGCGCCAACGAAATACGCGCACCGACGCAATCGATGAGCCAAGCGCCATGCCACCCATGTAGATGATCAATACCAGGGTCTGCGCATACGCTGCATGCCCAAGCAACAGCTTCAGGTATGTGGCCCAAATGCTCTCATATACAAGCCCCGCGAACCCGGAGAGCATGAACACAAACAGGATGACGAAACGCAGTGCAGCAAAACTTTGTGCTGCGGGTGTCAGAGATAAAGCCATCGACAAGGGTTTCCTGCGACGGATGCATTGAGTCACGGCGGGACTCGCTACCCTCCGCTGCTAGTTGCAAGCGATAGTCCAGCAAACTCAAACTAGCTGCCTTGCGCGCGAATCGACACAAATCGGCAAAGCCACAACAGCATCAGGAATTCACCAGCGAGGCATGCTCATGAACGAATCGACCTATCTTCAGTCTTACCACGCCAAGTCCACGCAACATATTGCCAACCACACAAGGAGTCCCTTGTGAACGAACGCGAGCTACGCATTGCGCTGGTGATGTACGGCGGCCTTTCGTTGGCCGTCTATATGCACGGCATCAGCAAAGAGATACAAAAACTGGTGCGCGCATCGAAGGTGCTGAGCGCCGCAATTCATAGCGGCTCAAATCCGCGTGCCGGCTACGATGCCTTTAACGATGACGCCGATCGAGAAACCGACTCCGAGCGGGTCTACTTCGACTTACTGCAGCAACTCAGTATGCATGTAAACCTGCGCGTCGTCGTGGATGTAATTTCTGGAACCTCGGCGGGCGGCATCAATGGAATCATGCTGGCGCGGTCGCTAGCCCACGATCTGCCACTCGACCAGCATCGTTCGATGTGGTTACACAATGCGGATGTGACTGAATTAATGGACCCGGGAGCGCTACCCACGCGCTGGTCCAAAGCATACGTACGTCCGGTACTTTGGGGCTTGCGCCGCGCAGCCGGTCGGCTAGCTCCTGAAGTCATCGAGAACCTGTCCAAACTCATTCGTGGTAGATGGTGGCAACCGCCGTTTAGTGGCATTGACTTCTACCACAAGCTTGTCACTGCCATGCGCGCCATGGGCGACCCGCAATCGGGCCGCTCGTTGGTCCCGTATGAACACCCATTGTCGCTGTTCGTGTCACTAACAGATCTGTTTGGGCAACCGATGGAAATTGAATTGCATAGCCCCGCTCGGCTCACCGAGCGGGTGCATCAGCACAGTCTTGAATTTACCTATCGCGCAGGCGCGGCCGGGGTCGCCAGTGATTTTGATAGTGAGGGGATCCCTGCTCTAGCCTTCGCTGCTCGCGCGACCTCATCCTATGCAGGTTTGTTTCCGCCTATGACACTTGCTGAGGCGCTTAGCGTGTTGGAGGCAGATGGCAGCGCATGGCCCGCACACGAAGAGTTCTTCGCCACGCGACTCAGTTTAGAACCAGAAATCGCACAGCAGTGGCCGTTTGTTGACGGTGGTGTGCTAAACAACAAACCCTTCAAAACTGCGATTGATGCAATTCGAACTCGCCCTGCCAGTCGCAAAGTCGCGCGCCGCCTACTGTATGTCGAGCCCAATCCGGAGTCTGGCAACTCGCCACAGCCGCAGTCACCTAGCTATTTTGGACTGATAAAACGCACGCTGGTCGACTTGCCAGGCACCGAGCCGATAGGCGAAGAGTTGCGACAGGTTGCCGCCGCAAATGCCGAAATACGCGCTCTGAGCGTACTTATCTCACGCGTGCGACCACGCATAAACAATCTAGTGCAAAATTTGCTGGAAGATAATACTAGTGCTGATATCACCGCCGCGCAGCTTGCCAACTTACGCAACGCAGCCGACCGCTTGGCGCGCGAGCAGGCTGGCTACGCCTTCTTTAGCTATCACCGCATTCGTTTCGCGCAACTGCTTGAACAGTTGCACGCACAACACCCTGAGTTGCACGCCGGCGCAATGTCATCGCGACTAATGCAATGGGTCGAGCTGACAGAAGCTGCTACTACCGACGCGCACGACAAGGAAGTTCGTCTACTGGATTACTTGGATCGAAGCTTTCCCATACGACGGCTACGTTTCGTAGTCCGGCGGGTTAACGAACTCTACAGCCACAGCCACGCGGAACGCGACATAAATCAGGCTTTAAACGGCATTAAGGAAAAACTCTACAACGGCATCCACATGCTCGAGTCAGACGACGGCGCTACGCGCGCGCTCGGATCACTGTTTACCGATGCGCCTAGTGCTGCGAGCCTGCAGCCGCTCGCCACGCTCGGAGCCAATGCCAGTAACACTTGCGATCAAACGCTGCTTGCTATCGTTGCTGGACCAATCACCGATTCAATCCGTAATGAGCTGCGTCTGGCCTACCTCAGTTTCAGTTTTTTTGATGTCCTGACATGGCCACTGATTCGGTCGGCCGGACGATCAGAGCTTGAGCAAGTTAAAGTCGTACGCCTAAGTCCGGAAGATTCGCAATCAATTCGCCGTGGCGGCGCTGACGCGACACTTAAGGGCACAGGGTTGGACAATTTCGCTGGATTCTTCAGTCGCGCCTATCGCGAGAATGACTATCTTTGGGGGCGACTGCATGGTGCGGAACGGATGGTCGACTTAGTGTTGGACGCAATTGCAGACGTGCCGGGCGCCGCCCACATAGACACCCAAGCAATTAAGACAAGTCTGTTCGAGTCGATCCTCGGTCAAGAATCAACACAACTGGAATTCTGTGCGGCGGAAATCGACAAGATTCGCACCGAGATTGCGCAGGCTCTAGCGATGTCCGCTGAAGCTAAATCCTAGGCGTTGCGATAGCGGCGGCATTTCTTGTCTAGGCCAAGGCCGCGGCGCTAGTACTTGGCACGCACTACACCAGCTACGGCTATATCAGCAGTTCACACAAATTCACCGAGCCAAAGCGGGTGAAGTGACATTGCCTCATCCGATTGCCATGATAGTGTGCGAGCAGAACGCTTAGCCCGCGAGCATCATTGCTACTCACCTAAGAGACTCCGAAAATGGTACAGCAAACCAGTGTTGGACAGCCGCTGCCGCGCAAAGAGGATTTTCGTTTTCTCACCGGCACAGCAAATTTTAGCGATGACCTGAGACCATCTGATTGTCTGTTCGCGCGGGTAGTGCGCGCCAACGTGCCGCACGCCCGCATCGTTGCCATCGACACCAGCGCTGCTCGCAATGTAGCCGGCGTGGAAGGCATATATGTGGCTGCTGATTTACGCGCCGCCGGCATTTCAGCCATCCCGTCGCTAAGCCGTGCGCAGCCATTTGCATTCTTAGATCGCCACGGCCACGAGCTACCCGATCCATCTCAATTCCCACTCGCGGAGCACAAGGTGCGCTATCTCGGTGAGCCGGTAGTATTCGTAGTTGCCACCAGCGAGGCATCGGCACGCGATGCCGCTGAGCGCATTGAGATTGATTATGAGATAGAGCCTGCGGTTATCAGCTACGCCGACGCGCAGACCCTTGATAGCGCGAAGGTCTGGTCAGATTTGGATTCGAATGTCAGCTTCGAATGGGAGTTGGGCGATGCCGCGGCGACCTCAGATGCATTCGAGCAAGCGGACCAGGTCATCACAGCCACGCTCGCGAACAATCGCGTCATCATTGCTTTCATGGAACCTCGCTCAGCCTTGGCTCAATTCGATGGCGAACGTTATACCTTAACCACAGGATCCCAAGGCGCGCCTGGACTGCAAGCACCGCTGTGCTCGATTCTGGGCATCCCTTCACAACAGCTGCGCGTGGTGACACCAGATACTGGCGGTGGATTCGGAGCACGTGGCGGGGTCTATCCCGAATTTGTCCTGGCATTATTCGCCGCGGCGAAAAGTCGCCGCCCGGTAAAATGGACAGCGGATCGCACTGAAGCCTTCGTTTCAGATTATCAATCACGTGATCATGAGTTCGCCGTAAGCTTAGCCCTGAACGACGATGGTTTTTTCAAGGGACTGCGCGTGCACGCAGATTGGCGCCACGGCGCGTACGCAACCAGTCGCAGTTTCTGGGTTATGACTCAATATCTGCCGCCAACCTTAGGGGGCGTATACGATGTCGGGCCATTGCACTTACGGCTGCGCGGGCTATTTTCGAATACCACGCCGCAAGCAGCCTACCGCGGCATCGGGCGCGTCGAAGCAACCTACATTATCGAAAGCCTAGTGGACGCAGCGGCTCGTTCATTGGACTGCAGTCCGGCGGCCTTACGCCAACAAAACATGGTCCATCCGCAGCAGCTGCCGTGGCAGGCAGCAGGTGGCGCTCGCTACACCTCGGGCGACTTTCCAGCCAATCTGGCGCGCGCCATAGAGATTGCCGGTTGGCATGACTTTGACGCACGCAAACAAGAGTCGCGCCAACGCGGTCAGTTGCGCGGCATCGGCATCGCCATGTTCGTCGAGAATGACGGTGGTGCTCCGATTGAGTTTGCCACCGTGCGCGCAACCCTCAGCGGAGAGCTAGAATTATTAGCCGGGACACAAGATTTTGGCATGGGCCATCAGACTGTGTTCTCGCAAGTACTCGCCGATCAACTAGGCGTCCCATTCGAACAAATATCAGTATTTGAAGGCGATACGGACTTGATACCCCAAGGCTCAGGCTCGCATGGATCGAGGTCGGCGCGCATTGGTGGAGGCGCCGTCGTCGCCGGTGCCCAAGCCTGGATTGAGCGCGGAAAACTACTGGCGTCGCAGCTGTTTGAAGCGGCACCATCCGACATCAACTATTCCAAAGAGGGCGCCACTTTTAGCGTCATCGGCACCGATCGTAACGCTTCAATTTCGAGCCTCGCCAAATTCGCAGATGCCAACAATGAAGCCTTCAGCGCGAGCGCCGACTTTAGTGTCAGCGCGCAAGCGCATTCTAATGGCTGTCAGATTGTTGAAGTCGAGATCGATCCGCAAACCGGTGTCATCAAGATACTGGAACACAGCATTGTTATGGATGCCGGTGTACTCCTCAATCCCTTGATAGTTGTCGGGCAAATGCACGGCGGGCTGGCGCAAGGACTTGGTCAAGCGATGCTTGAGCACCTCGCCTTCGATGCCGATTCCGGACAGCTTCTAAGCGGCAGCTTCATGGACTACGCCATTCCACGCGCAGACGACTTGCCCAACTTTTCGACCGTATTTAACGAAATCCGCGAAGCTGACAACGTGCTCGGCGTGAAAGGCGCTGGAGAAGGTCCAACAAGCGGCGCACCGGCCGCCTTCATGAATGCAGTACGCGCGGCGGTAAGCGACTTCGGCGGCGCCCACCTTGATATGCCGGCAACACCGGAACGCGTGTGGCGTGCGCTTCGCCAGGCGCCCGCTCAGCACTAGCGCCGCTTGTGCCTGCGGCTATCCGTCTTGTTGGTCTAAAAACGTTTCGAGTCGGCTTAAATCTACCGGACCAGGATTTACGACCGAGAGCTTCCCAGCGCGGTCGTCCAACAAAAATGTAGGCGTGCCGCTTAAAGGTTGGCCGGTCTGCGCCTTGTAGTGTGCTAAGAATTGCGCTGGCTCGGCGATCAGCGTGGGGAACTTCATTCCGAATTCTTTACCGAAGTCTTCTATCGCGGCCTTGCGTTGATAGCCGTTAATGGCAACACCTAGAACGCGAATTCGGCTATCTGCATGCCGCTCGCTATACGCACTGATGGCGGGCGTTTCTTTCTGACACACATGGCATGCAGTAGACCACACCATCACCAAAGTCCATTTGTCTTCGCCAACATGCTTCGCGTCCGCTTGTCCGGCCATATTTACGACCACTGGCTCGGCCGCAAATACCGCGACAGAGCAAAGCCATAAGATCGCTACGCTAAGGCTCTTCATTTTATTTGGCACCGCCAGAAATTACTTGGTATGCAAGTTCAGAAAGAACCGAGGTCTGAGAGTTCCGTCACTGCAACGAACATGCTCAGTCGGCAGGACGCTTCAGGCCAATGTTCAAGACTGTGGCGCTAGCACATACAATGTAAGGTCAACGCTAGACGGTTGTAGCGCCAACTCGGCGTCAACAAGTGCGCAAAATTCGGCGCTAGAAAAACGCCCATGGTTAGCGCCTAGTGTTTCTACAGCAACACGGCTTAGGCCAGCGCCTACGCAATATTCCAAGGCCGAGTGTAAGGCCGCTGCGATCCATTGCGCACAGGTGCTCACCTCGAGCGCTAGATCGTGAACGATGGCAAGAATACGTAATGGCGCGCCAGGTTTAATGACAATCGTGCCTGGCAATTGGGCTTGAGTCTCGTACAGCGAAGTCATCAAACGCACTGGATGTTCATCGCTTAAACGCAAAACCACCGGTGCGCACAGGATCAGATCGGTATCTTCCTCAAGCACCAGCGCATCGATATCGAGTTGCGCGGCGTCAGCGTGATCAACATAGATGACACTGACGGTCATTATACCAAGTGCGCCAGTGACAACTTGCTATTCAGATAACGCAAGTACGTCAGCGCCGCATAGCAGCCAAAATAGCGGCCGCGTCAACGCTCAGCAACTGCTGTTCGCGGCTCTCGAGGTCACGCAGAGTAAGTTGATTCTGCGCTAACTCATCAGGCCCTTGAATCAACATGAATTGGCAACCCAGTTCATTCGCTTGTTTCATCTGTGACTGAATCTTATTGCCAGCAAGATTGATGTGGGCCTCTACGCCGTGCACCCGCAGAAGCCCGGCGACCTCTAACAAACTCTGTTGAGAGACACCTGCCCAAGAGGCTACAAACACGCGCACATCGTGCGCAGATTTGTCCTGTGCTGCGGCCAGCGCCAACACCCGTTCGATGCCGAGCGAACCACCACAAGCCGGCACTTCGCCGCTGGTAAACATGCCCGTAAGGCCGTCGTAGCGACCACCACCGGCGATTGAACCCTTTACGTCAGGGTGCGTCGCTTCGAAAACCTCCCCAGTGTAGTAATCCAGCCCACGCGCAATCAAGGGGTTGAACACTACGTTGAGACCTGGATGCATCGCCTGGCCAGCGCTAATTATTGTGTCGATATGCTCAATTAGCTCAGGGTGTTTGCTTGCCATTTGTGCCCGCGTATCAGCAACAAAGGTGTCTGCCCCAATCGCATCGCACAGTCGACTCGCAGCGTCTGGCGCAATACCGGAGGCGCCAAGCTCATCGCGCACCCCGTCGACACCAACCTTGTCCATCTTATCAACGGCGCGGATTGCATCATCAAGCTGCTCGGTGCTGATGCCCTGGTTGAGCAGCAGTTGATTAAGCAACGGGCGAGAGTTCAGATTGATAGTGTAGCCATCAATGCCGACAGCGCTAAGCGACGCGCCCACCAAGGCAACACATTCCGCCATGGCCAAGGGCGAAGCAGATCCTATGGTGTCAAAATCGAACTGGAAAAACTCGCGGTAACGATCCTTACCAGGCCGGTCAGCACGCCATACCGGGCCGTACTGTAGACGTTTGAAAATGCGTGGCAACTTCGCCTTATTGTTTGCGTAGTAGCGCAACATTGGCACCGTCATGTCGTAGCGCAGCGCAAGATCCGCTTCGCCGCTTTGTGCCTTCTCGCCGCGCTTCAATATCTTGAAGATAAGTTTTTCACCCTCTTCTCCATACTTACCTTCGAGTACCTCAATACGCTCGAAGGACGGCGTCTCAATGCGACGAAAGCCGTAGCGCTGGGCAATTTGCTCCAAAGCGCGCAACACACTATTGCGGTGGGCGGATTCGGCAAAACCGAAATCGCGCGTACCGCTCGCAGGGGCAAGCGACTGAGCCATCAATTTATTCTCAAATACAGATCGTCAAGGATAAAGCCAAGACCGCAACTTCATCGCAACCACGGCGTCGTTGTAGCCAAGGTCGATGCGGTTCAACTCGCGGCTTCTGCCAGAGGCAGGGGCGAGTTTGGCGCATAGTATAACGCACCTCGTCGGTCTGGCGCCGCACAACGCTATTCGCTTCGGGCCTGCTTAATCTTTCCTCGGAACAGCAAGACACGGCGATTTTAGAACAGCTATGGTCGCGTTTGTGACGTGTGTGCATGCGTAAATATGTTTAAATCGCCAAGTCGCATGGGAGAGAACAGTTTCGACTGGCGCCGAAGGAGCAACGACCCCGGAAACTCTCAGGCACCCGAACCGCGCGACCCAGGCTCGCCTGGCACAATCTGGAGAGAGGCGTCCGACAGCAAAGTCGCAGGCGCCCGCCGAAGGAGATAGTCCGTGCGATATGCATGGGTAAACTCTCAGGCACCGTGACAGATGGGGAGGTTGATTTACTGCGTTAAGCAACGCAGTGGATTTTGATCTCTACCAACTTTCACGGGAGAACGTGTCATGCGCGTTGCCGTCCTTGGCGCTGGAATCACCGGCGTAACTACTACCTATTCCCTGCTCGAGCGCGACCTCGAAGTCACCGTATTTGATCGCAATCGCTACGCGGCGATGGAAACCTCCTTTGCCAATGGCGGGCAATTGTCCGCAAGCAACGCAGAAGTTTGGAATCACTGGAGCACCGTCGCCAAAGGCATCGGCTGGCTGCTGAGGCGCGACGCGCCACTGGCATTGAATCCGTCGCCCAGTTGGGCGAAATACACTTGGATGGCCGAGTTCCTCGCTAATATTCCAAACTACCGCAAGCACACAATCGCCACCGTCGAGCTCGCCATTGCCGCGCGCGAACACTTGATGCAGATGGCGGCATCCGCCGGGATTGAATTTGACCTTGAACGACGCGGGATTTTGCACTTCTACCGCGAACGCGGTTCTTTTGAGCACGCAGCGCGCACCAATGAAATGCTTAAAGCAGGCGGTTTAAAACGTGTAGCAGTGACGCCGCAGGAAATTCGTAGCCTTGAGCCCGCACTACAGGGCGACTTCTACGGCGGCTTCTACACCGAATCGGACTTTTCCGGTGACATTCACAAATTCTCACGCGGTTTGTTAGATTCGTGCACTCGGCGCGGCGCCGAACTGCGCTTGGAAACAGATGTTGTTGGTCTGCGTCCGACCAGAGACGGTCGCGTATGTATAAACTCGCGCCCAATGCACGCTGGTGACGAGCCAGCACAATCCGAGACTTTTGACGCAATCGTGGTTTGCGCCGGCATCGCAAGCCGACAATTTGCGTCAATGCTGGGGGATCGCGTGCCGATCTATCCGGTCAAAGGGTACTCAATAACGGTGCAGATGGACGCCGCTTCCGCCGCCGCCGCGCCGCACATGAGCTTGCTCGACGACGCCACCAAGATTGTCGCCAGCCGGCTTGGCGAGGACCGCTTCAGAGTGGCCGGGACTGCAGAGCTAAACGGCGAAAACCGCGACATCCGAGCCGACCGCGTGGCGCCGCTAACTGATTGGGTGCGCAATCTGTTCCCGCAAGTATCAACCGACAATGTTACGCCATGGGCGGGTTTGCGCCCGATGCTGCCAAGCATGATGCCGCGCGTTGGGCCGGGGCGTCGGCCGGGTGTTTTCTACAACACCGGCCATGGGCACCTAGGCTGGACGCTCAGTGGCGCGACCGCGCACGCCGTCGCGGCCGCAGTAAGACCGCACACCAATCACCAAGGCGCGCGCTGTGCGCCAGGCGCTAGTACGTCCGCGCCAATTTAGTCTTCAAATTCGGCCTGGAATTGGCCCTGAAATCAGCCCCAACATTGGTCCAGGAACGCACGCTAGCAGCGACCCGCTGCTGGCTGTGTCGGCACGCCTAGGGCAAAACAACGCGCGGCCTTCTAGATGCCGTCGATACGACTAGGGTCTTGCGCAGCTGCGCCCGTTTCGACCGCAGTAACCGCAGCTACCAAGCCAGCGTTGGCCGGTGTTGGCACGCCTACTTCTAGGCCCCGCTCGACCACATAACCATTTAGGTAATCGATCTCCGTGCGTCTGCCCTTGGCCATATCTTGGCCCATTGAAGGTCGCCCACCTGGAGCCCGCTCTTTGGCACCCTCGATCGATTTAGTCTCAATGCGCTCCAGCGCATCCGCATCACCGTCTGCGGCCGCCACCCAATCAGCAGCCGGAAAGCCCTTTATAGTCTCAAGCTCAATGTTTAGCGCGTGAGCAACTCGAATAGTTTCGGCGGCGAGTCGAATCGAAAGGCGCCGCGGCGCATCGTTCAAAACCATGTCGCGACTGTCGTAGCCGGTGCATGCTGAGACACCGTTACTGCTTGAATTAATGGTCAACTTACTCCAGCGCTCTCCCATCAGATTGGTGGTCATCTTGGCGCTATCAACAATTTTCAAACATTCCACAAACTCGGCCACGCGCTCGCTTGCGATACCGCGCATCTCACCGCATCGAAACACGGTGTAGCTGTCGCCACGTTTGGGCACATTGCGCTGTACTAGGGCCGGTGATTTAAGTTCCACCGAGATGGTACTGGCAATACAACCGACGGTGCGTTCAGCGCCAATAATTGCTGCAATTCGATCTTCATTCAAACAATTTTGTAGTGACACCACAAAACCATTTTCTGACAACGCCGGCTTGACCAACTCGGCAGCCCACTCGGTGTCAAAGGATTTGGTAGAAATGATGCCGATATCAACAGGCCGCTCAGCCGCGATGGCTTTGAACTCATCTGGGGTCATCGCTTTCACTTTAACGTTGCAACATTCTTCAGCAGTACGCCCGCGCAGTTCTAGTCCGTTTTCACGCATCGCTTGTACATGCTCGAGCCAAGGGTCAACGAATACAACGTCAATACCAGCACGCGCCAAGTGCCCGCCGGTGTACGCGCCGACAGCCCCAGCACCAATGACAAAAACCCGCTTATTCATGAATCCTCCTCTCTTGCTCGCGCTTCATTCGCGAGCTTAACAATGCAAAATCTGAGTGCACCTGATTTACTCTGCCAGCATCCAGGCGTCATCTGTGTTGGTTTGCGTCCCACACCGCGCAGTAGCACCAAACCCTAAGGCGCAAGCGCCGTTGCGCAAAGGTCTGAGGTAATCACTTCAGCTAACTGCGTCGCCTCCACACCCGCCCCATAGAGTATGCCGGAACGGCGGTGCTCGACGTAATTAAGACCAGCAAAATGCAAGCCAGGCGCCACCGTGCGCCCAAGTGATTGCCGAGGGTAGCCAAACTCATCGAACACAGCCTCGGCCTCTATCCAGCTGAAATCGTGTCTAAATCCAGTCGCCCAGACGATCGACTCAATCTCGCCGTCACCAAGGGCGGCGTCAACCACAGCACCAGGCATGGGGGCCGAAGCAACAACGGCTTCGGGCGCAGGCACATCGGCGCGCACCGCTTTCGGCAGATGATCAATATGCGCATCAACGCGATCAGCGATGCGTTTCGAAAACGCGTCGGCATAATGAATATTGGGCAATAGGTCGTCGCTAAACGTGAGTCGATTGTCACGCACCTCAGCCAAGCGCCCAGCCAAACTAATCCCACGCGCAGCAAAATCCCGCAAGTCCAAGGTCTGGCCACCGTTGGCGCCACTAAGCTGGGGGTCTGGCGCAAAGCGCGCGGCTGCGGACTCAAGCTCGCTGTGGTGGCGATCTAAGAAACCGATAGCAGCTTGCCACGCAATAATGTCTTGGCCGCGATAACGACGCGGCACGCGCCCGACTTGACTAGTCGCAAGTAAGACTTCGCGACCGGCGCTACGCAATTCAAGCGCAATTTGCATACCGGATTGACCAGAGCCAACCACCAAAGTCCGCCCTGTCGGTAACATCGCCGGGCTGCGATATGCACTCGCATGAACTTGCACGACGTTCTGGCATTGGTGCGCCAGCTCAGGCAATTTCGGCGACTGATGTGTAGCGGTTGCCACCACCACGACACGCGTACGTATTTGCTGGCCGCACTGTGTTGCGATAGTCCACCCTTGTGGATTGGGAGTGACGCGCATGACCTCGACACCACAGCTGATCGCCGCGCGAGTTTGCTGCGCATAGGCGTTCAAGTAGTTGAACACGCTCTCGCCGGACATGAAGCCGTCTGGATCATCACCAGCGTAGGCCTGTTGCGCGAGCCGTACACTCCAGTTCGGCGTCACTAGACAGAACGAGTCCCAGCGTTGCGAGCGCCAGCTATCCGCCACGCGATGACGCTCCAACACGAGATGCTCAACGCCCGCTGTATGTAGACACCTGCTAAGGGAAAGGCCCGCTTGCCCAGCACCAATGACAACGACATCAACAGACTTAGGCAGTAGCGACATTATCCACCGGTGTAGCTTGACTACTCACTATTGGAGTTTGGGCCATTGGAATTTTGGCCCCTTAGGATTTGGCATAAGTGAAACGCACCTACTCAAACTAGTTTGCTTTACGGCGCACTATGCGTTCACCAAGTTCCACTTCGAACTCAATAAAGCCGATAGATGGCGGATTCAACCCGGCCTGCGAAAGCATGTTGTGAATCTGGCCACGATGATGGATTTGATGTTGAAAAAGGTTAGAAAAATAGATCTGATGCGAGACCTCCCAATACTCGGCTTCTTCGAGCAAGGTCTCGAAACCAACCGGCGCATCCAATCGCTCACCCTCCAGATCATGTGTGTAATCCAGGTAATAGGCATGCAATTGGTCTTGCGCCGAGCGTAGCGGCGTCAGTTGATCGTGCAAGATCTCATCCAAACCTGTGAACTGACTGCTTGGCGCCTTTTGCAAGCGCTCCCGGTACAGCATGTCCACCAACAGTAGATGGTTAAGGGTGCCGAGGATGCTACGAAAGAACGCCCCTCTATCAGTGCTGAGATCGCCCGGCGGTAGCTGCGCACATGCGTCATACACGCGCGCACTCGCCCATGCGCTGAATTGCGCCATACGGTGTGGATGTGCAAGCATTCAGAGTTCCTCAGTGTTCTTCGCGTGCGCCCAATTCGTCACGCTGTGCCGCGCAAGGGTACCTGACTTTAGCCATTCGAGGCGCCAACACGGCACCACAGATTGTAGCCTCTGGCTCCAACAACAGCGTCCATGTTCTAATTCGTGGTTTGCGCTCGCAAGGGCGTAGGCCACGCTCTTGACGAGCCGGGTGTTGGTCTTTGCATGAAGCCAACCGCAACAACTTCAATGGTCGCAGCAAGCTGGAGCGCGAGATGTCAGAACCCACGATCCTCAGTAAAACCGCAACGCCAATCGCACAAGATGTAGTGGTCGTAGGCGCAGGGTTTTCCGGCCTGTACCTGCTACATCGATTGCGCCAACTGGGACTATCCGCGCTAGCGCTTGAAGCTGGTGCTGGGGTTGGCGGAACCTGGTATTGGAATCGCTATCCGGGCGCGCGATGCGACGTAGAAAGCATGCAGTATTCATTTTCCGTATTCGACGATCTGCAGCAAGATTGGCAATGGAGTGAATTGTTTTCGGCGCAACCGGAAATTCTGCGTTATGCGGATCATGTTGCTGACAATTACGATCTACGCCGCGACATTCGCTTCAACACACGGGTAACGGCCACGCATTTTGACGAGGGCGCCGCCATTTGGCGCGTGCACACAGCCGACGGGGAATGCATCGAGGCGCGCTTCGTGGTCATGGCAACTGGCTGCTTGTCCAATGCGCGCATGCCGGACATTGCAGGTTTTGACGAATATCGAGGCAGAACTCTCCACACCGGCCAATGGCCGCATGAGCCGGTTGACTTTCGCGGCCAAAAAGTTGCGGTGATTGGTACCGGCTCATCTGCGATCCAGGCGATCCCAGTGCTAGCGCAAGAAGTCGCTACGCTCACGGTGTTTCAGCGCACCCCCAACTACTCGATCCCATCACGCAATGGATCGATGCCATCAGACTACGAAAACGAATGGAAAGCGGACTACACCGAGCGACGTCAATTAGCACAGCAAACACCAAACGGCATACTGACCAAGCGCAACGAATTCGGCGCAATGGAAGTAAGCGAAACCGAGCGCACCGCGACATACACAGACCGCTGGCAATTGGGCGGCACACAATTCATGGCTGCGTTTAAAGATCTGGTCATTGATGAAGCGGCGAACGATTCGGCCGCCGAGTTTGTGCGATCACAGATTCGTGCAACCGTTCAAGATCCAGTCACTGCAGAGTTGTTGGCGCCTAAGGGCTATCCGATTGGTACCAAACGTATCTGCGTTGACACCAATTATTTCGAAACATTTAACCGCGATAATGTACGCTTAATCGACATCAAATCGAGCCCCATAGAGCGCCTAACTGCGACCGGCTTGCTTGCTGGTGCCGAGACCTTTGAATTCGATAGTATTGTTTTTGCCACCGGGTTTGATGCGATGACCGGGGCTCTAGCTAAAATTGACATCCGCGGGAGAAACAACGCGGACTTGCAACAAAAATGGGAAGCTGGCCCACGCACTTTCCTCGGTCTTACGGTCGCCGATTTTCCCAATATGTTTTTGATTACTGGCCCAGGGAGCCCATCGGTGTTAAGCAATATGATCGTCTCAATCGAACAACATGTTGACTGGGTCAGTGATTTGTTAGCGCACATGCAATCGCATGGGCTGACAACAATTGATGCCAATATCGATGCTGAAGATGCATGGGTTGAGCATGTCAACGAAGTAGCCCACAAGACGCTCTACCCGCGCGCAGCTTCTTGGTACATGGGCGCAAACGTTCCGGGCAAGCCGCGACTGTTCATGCCGTACATCGGTGGCGTCGGCGCCTATCGAAAAAAATGCGACGAAGTGGCCGCAAACAACTACGCGGGCTTTAGCTTTGACGTGTCTACGAGCGCGCTTGCAAAACAACACAGCGCCTAAGCATCAGGGCAACTAAGCGCTCGTCGTCATGCTTGGGCGGGTGGCCGCTAAGCAACGCTTAGTTGCTGCGTAAACGCTCGATCTGTTTGCATGCAAACTCTATAGGCGGCTATGCAAATTAGCGCTCAAATCGTACCGTCTTACTGTCGGTCCCATCTTTGTACTGCAGTTGCACCGTTACAAACTTTGTCGCTGCCGGGATCTCTAAGTACACCGGCGTATCTGCATTGATTGGCGCAATGCCCGGCCCCTCCCACACCGGAAAGTCGAATCCGATATTAGTATTCTCCGAATCAAGTCCGTAACGTATTTGCTCAATCGCGCCGCGATAACTCATCAGCGTAGTGAAGTAGAGCAGCAGCTTGCCATCAAAATTCCGAAACGCGAGCCAACTGGTGCGCGTCATATTGAGCAAGCGTGTATTGCTCGCAAGCGCCTCTTTTGCAGGCTCAAAGCTAAACTCGTACGGGCCTTGCCAAGTTTTACGCCGATCCTGATAGCGCAGCACAAAAGTCGTCTTGGCTTGGCGCAAGGGTACTTGGAAAAACGGCTGTGGCATCGCTTGCCCAGTGCGCGAATCCATGTGTGGGGTGTTGCCTGTAGCTGCGAATTGCGCACTAGCGGATTCTCGCCACTCGATTGCCAAGGCCGGCTCTGCCACTTGGATGTTTGCAGTCCAACCCGCGCTTGAGCTCATCCAGCTAAGCGCCACCGGTGCCGCCAGGGTCGCATCCCCGACCCGCGAGCGAGAGGCTGTTAAGCGCTCGCGTGCGTCCTTGCGCCAGGTTTGCGCCAAGCTATGGTCAATCAAGTGACGCAACAAGTTGCCAGCCTCATCAGCGGCCTGAAATTGCTCTAGCAGACGTCTTTCTTCACGCATTTCACCTAGAGACTGATCGCCTAAATCGCGCAAGCCAAAGGTCTCACTTAGGTGAAAGTACGCTGGCGCATAATTCCCACGCTCGGCCACAATGCGCTGCAGTTCTAGGCGCCTGCGTGGCGCTTGCGCAAGCCAGGCCTGAACGTATGCGACCGCCATCTGGTCTGCGCCAGGCGGCAGTGAACGGAAGGTCTGCTCAGCTCCAGCGCGGCCTTCTTGAACACGTAAGAGACCGGCAAAGCGCAAATACGGATCCAATTCTTCCGAGCCGGTTGCAAACAACGCTAAATAGGACTTACGTGCATTGACGTAGTCTCCGCGGGTCTCATAAACGCGAGCGTTATGGTAGAGCTCATGTGCCACACGAGCATCGTTGATGACGCCACCGGCACGCGTTAAGGCACTAAACTTCTCGCTGATGTTTTCAAGCGAGTCGGCAATTCGTGCAGTGTTGTCGGAAATGTTCTCAATAGGATTGTTAGCGGTAAGTTTCTCTGCGGACGAAGCCGCTGGCGCTTGATTGGCAGCAGCAGTCGATTTCTCGGCATCGCCTTGTTGCCAGGGAGACCAGTGCAGCACGCCGGCCCCCACTAACGCAATTGCGACGCCAGCGGCGATTCGACAGCTCCAGTACTTACGCCTACGCAAAGCAGCAAAATCAGCAAAGATATGCGCGTCTAAATCAGTGATTAGCCGAGCTATCCCGGCATCGAAGTAACGTCCAGTATCGAGCTGTACGCCATGATTAAATGAGATGGATTGTATCGATTCAGGCAAGTCTTGTGCGCCCGGCATGATCGCATCAGAGCCCAGCAACAGCGGCATAATCGGCTTGCCGAACTTGAGCGCCGTCTCCACCTCAATACGCACAAAATCATCGCGATCGCCACCGCGGTCTCGCATCAGTTCCACCCACTGTGGGCCAATCAACAAAACCATCAAATCTGTGTCATTGAGCGCGGCGTGCAAACTTTGACGAAAGTCCTGTGCAAGCTGCAGCGTCTCAACATCCATGAACACGCTGTGCGGTCCATAGTGGCGTTGCAAGGCTTTATATATCGCCGTTCGCGCACCTGCGGCAACGCCATCTGCGCGGCGGTAAGACATGAAAATTCGCGGCATTGCGATTACACCGTGTCGATAAGGTGCATAAACGATCCCATCACCGAATTGCGCCGCAAGCCCGCTACACCGAGATCAACACCGCGCGCGTCACTGCATTCAAACAAATTCGGCGCCGACCCAGCGCGCGTTATCTGCGCAAAATGGAACTCGTGGCCGCGAAAGCGCGTGCCAACGCTACCCAGCCCGCATGACTCATTAAGGCGCAAATCGCGATAACCAAGGGTCAGCTTGCGGCGCGCGAAGGTCGTCTCCACAGGTAACAAACCCGCCATCGCGTGAGTATCACCAGCAGCATCTTGCAAGCTCTCGCCCAGCACCATAAAGCCGCCACATTCACCAAACACCAGCGCTCCACGACTTGCCGCTGCGCGTAGCCCAGCGAGGAACTTGCCGCTACCCGCCAGCCGCTGCGCATGCAACTCCGGATAGCCGCCTGGCAAGTACACCGCCCCGGCCAGCGGTGACGGCGTTTCGTTGCCAAGCGGCGAGAAAAATTCTATTTCCGCACCCGCTTGGCGCCAATTCTTCAAAGTCAGCGGATAGCAAAACGCAAACGCATCGTCTCTCGCGACCGCTATGCGTTGCGCCAGCGGCGCGAGCCCTGACATCGAAGTATTGCCAACAGAGCGGGCGGGCGTAGTGAGTGCCGCCAAAGCGTCGATGCCAATGTACTTGTCTACGACATCCGCAGCATGTTCTAAGAACGGATCTAAGCTTGGATGCTCTGATGCCAGCACAAGTCCTAAGTGACGCGACGGTAAACTAAGCGCCGCATCACGCGGCACTGCGCCGAGCAGCGGCAATGCCACTGTCGCCAGCGCTTCACGCAACAAATCAGCATGCCGAGCGCTACCGACCCGATTAGCAATAACGCCGGCCACCCGCACATCTGTACGGAAGGTTGCAAAGCCATGCGCCAATGCAGCGATAGAGCTACTCATGCCGCCCGCATCCACAACCAGCACCACCGGCCAGCCAGTAGCCGCGGCTACATCCGCAGTCGAGCCGCGGTCGATGGTTGCGCCATCGAACAAACCCATAACGCCCTCAGCGATAAGCACCGTGCTGGCATCTTGCTGCAGCTGCACCACGCCATCGAAGGTTTCCGGACGCATCGCCCAGATATCCAAATTCAAACAATCCGCACCGCTCGCCGCTGCGTGAAAACCGGGATCGAGATAATCCGGCCCTAGCTTGACCGAGCGCGGCGCAAGCCCGGCACGACGCAATGCGCGCAGCAGTCCTAAGGTGATAGTGGTCTTACCGCTCGCCGACGACGGCGCGGCAATGATCAATCCGCCACTCAAGTTTAGGCCCTTGCTACATAGATTTGGCTGGATTATAGAGCTTTGCTGCGTCGAACCGGCCAAAGATTGTCCAGCAATATCATTACGACGGCCGTGCGCGCAGCGCTGGCATTGTTACAATCCAGCGATGACAACAGATGCTGACAATGAACGAGCCGAGAAGTCAGCAACTGCCCTGCGTCGAGGCTGGACCACCGGCGCATGCGCGACAGCGGCTACCCGAGCCGCGTTCACCGCACTTATCACCGGCGAATTCCCAGATCCTGTCCACATCGTTCTGCCAAAAGGCCATACGCCCAGCTTCGCACTGGCGCTTGAGGAGCTCACGCTCGACGGCGCGCGCGCAGGCATCATCAAAGACGCAGGTGATGATCCGGATGTGACCCACGGGGCAATGGTGGTGGTAACGGTGAGTCGTGCTGACGCGGGCACTGGCGTGGTGTTTGAGGCCGGCGAAGGCGTTGGCGTGGTGACTAAACCGGGCTTGCCGATCGCGGCGGGCGAAGCTGCGATTAATCCAGTACCGCGCCAACTAATGACTCAAACGATCACCGAACTGGCCCATGAACATGGGCACTCCAGCGACGTGAACATTCAGATTTCAATCCCTGGCGGAGCAGCACTCGCCGAGCAGACTTGGAATCCTCGGCTCGGCATCGTTGGTGGTTTGTCGATACTCGGCACAACCGGCGTGGTTATCCCATATTCGTGCTCTGCATGGATTCACTCTATTCATCGCGGCATTGACGTTGCCATCGCAACGGGCACTTCGCATGTTGCAGGTTGCACCGGCTCGACCTCGGAAAAAACCGTGCAGGCGCTGTATGGATTGAGCATTGGCGCAATGCTGGATATGGGCGACTTTGCTGGTGGAATGCTCAAATATCTGCGTAAGCACCCGGTAGCAAGACTTACCATTGGCGGCGGTTTCGGCAAGCTTTCGAAGCTCGCAATGGGTCACCTGGATCTTCACTCTGGCCGCTCGCAAGTGAATGTCGATTTCTTGGCTGAGCAATTGCAGCTCGTCGGCGCACCACAGAGCCTGGTCGCACAAGCCAAGCAGGCAATCTCAGCCAACGCAGTGCTGGAAATTGCGGCCGCCTACCGAACTCAGCTGGCCAATCAAGTCGCCAAGGCGGCATGCGAAGTAGCATGCGCGCGCCTTCGCAACGATATGTCAGTCGACGTCGTTGTGATTGATCGAGCTGGCAACATCGTTGGGCGTAGTGATGGGTAACACGGTTCTGGTGCTTGGCGGCACCGACGAGGGCCGACGCTTAGCGCTTGCACTGCAAGAATGCCCACATACGCGCGTGATTTACGCTTTGGCCGGGATCACACGCGCACCCAATGTACGCGGCTTAGCGACTGACTCCGTGCATTGCGGCGGTTTTGGCGGCATAGCAGGATTGAGTGATTTCCTTCGCCGCCGGGCCGTAAGTGCACTCATCGATGCGACGCATCCCTACGCCACCCAGATGACGGCGCAAGCGGTCGAAGCGGCCACGCAAACCAACACAGCGTGGCTACGCTTAGCACGCCCAGCATGGGTCGCGACGCCAGGCGATGAATGGCTCGCGGTTAACAATCTTGGCGCCGCCGCCGAGCTGTTGCGACAACGCGCCAATCAAGCTGTGCAACGGGTTTTTCTTGCCTGTGGCACGCGTGGGCTCGACGTGTTCGCGGACCTTCCCAACAGCCAGTTTTGGCTGCGCGCGATTGAGCCGCCACGTGCGCCAGTGCCTGCCAATATTGAGCTCGTGTATGCACGCGGACCATTTACCTTTGAAGCCGAGCACAGATGTTTAGCGGAGCTTGGTATCACCGCGCTGGTGTGCAAGAACAGCGGCGGCGAAGCGGCGGCCGCAAAACTACACGCGGCACGCGCGCTCGAACTGCCTGTCATCATGGTCGAGCGCCCACAATCGCCGGCACGGCCTAGTGTCAGCAATGTCTGCGAAGCACTGCTTTGGTGGCGCCAACTTGCCAATGAGAAACCAAGGTCAGAACCGGCGTGTTAAATCCTGAGCGACATGCCCAACTGGTCGTCGTGACATGTTTCACTATGGCAACGCTCGCATGGGGGATCGTTTTCTACGGCTTTAGCTTTTTTCTGGAATCACTACTCACCGTTGGCCGTTTTACGACAGCTGAGATTTCCGGTGCCATCGCGGTCAGCTTCTGGAGCGGCATTCCAGCCGGAGTGCTAGTCGGGCGTTGGTTACGTCACCATCCGCCATTGATGATCGTGGTCTACGGTGTGAGTGCGATTGCGCTCGGATTGTATCTACTGCCCGGCGCCACCACCCTCGTGACGCTGTATATCGCGTTCATACTGTTCGGCACCGGCTACCCTTGTTTATCTACATCAGGCATTAGCGGGACACTCAACTATTACATCAAAGAACGCTACGCATCCCGACTCAGCGTTGCTTTAACTGGCGCCAGCATCGGCGGCGCCTGCGTAGTGCCGGCGATGGTGTGGTTGCGCGAGAGCGTTGGACTACAAAGCGGATCGCAAATTGTCGCAGGCATAGCCCTCGCGATGCTGCTGCCGCCAGCTTTGTTGTTACTACGTAAGCCTCGTACAGACTCCGCCGCTGGCGCACCACCAAGTGCGTCGTCGAGCTCAATTAGAGGCACGGTCTGGTCGATCAAGTTTTGCTTAATAACCTTCGCTGCGGCCTGCGCACTTACAGCGCAAGTAGGTTTTTTGACCCATCAAATCCCCTTGATCGGCATGTACATCAACACCGAACAAGCTGCCTGGGGCGTTAGCATCACTGCGACGACGGCCATCGCAGGGCGCTTTCTCACAGGTTGGCTAGCGGAGCGCATCGACCTCGCAGCGCTCGCAGCATTGGCGGCGTTGATACAGGCAAGTGGCATGGGAATCTTGGCTGGCGCCACGCAGTTGTGGCTGCTGTACCTGGGCTGCGCGGTGTTCGGATTTGTAGTTGGTGCAATTGTCATGTTGCCCGCGTTGTTAATCCGCGACCGTTTCGGCTCAGCCCTTTACAGCGAGCTGTATGGCTACACCAACATCGGTTTATATGCCGGCGCCGGATTTGGCCCGATAGTGGTAGGCGCACTGCGTGAAGCCGACGGAAATTACGTCAGCGGGCTAGCTGTTCTCATTGCAGTCCACCTCATCGCGGTGGTGACGTTCTGGGGATTACGTCAGCCTCGAGCGGCATAGCAAAACTCCGCGCTAGCCCACGTACACATAGCTATCAAACAACTTCGGTTGTTTGAGTGTGCAAAAATTTACACCTGATTGTGTCGAAGCGCCTTACCTTTGTTCTCGTCACCGAAGGTCGACAGACACGGATATTTGTAGCACCGCGAAGGAATGTGGGCTCACAACTTGGTCAAGCATCAGTGACAGCGGTTCCAAGGATTGTCGCGTATATCAAGGACGCTGTGGGGCGACGGAGCCACCCCCTCCGTTGGAATCCGTTGCGCGAAGCCTTTTGACCTAGTTTCCGGGTAAGAATTGCCAGCACTATTCTGCTTAGCCTTTGGCAGACAAGGCGCACGGTGTCCGCCCTCACCTCTTCTAATCTTGTGTCAGCTTCCTCGAAGGCTTGGCGGGCCGCGTGAATTTCGTCTAAAGCATCTCCCGCTGGCGGCACCTCAAGGCCGGCCCCGGTTATGCTTTTGCAAGCAGCGACAGCAAGTTCCATCTTGCGGCGAACCTCCAGACCGTGCTCCAACGGCGGGACGTTATCGCTGGTAGATTCGAAATCAGATGAGGAACTAGTTCTATTTCACGGAGCCGCGGAATCGTATTTTTGACAAGAAGAACCAGAGCGACCACCTGTTTTTCGATACGCGTGGGATAATAGTCAACCTAGACAAACTGAAACCGTTGAGGTCGAGGCCAATCAGCTGACACCAGGCCAGGTACAGGCCAGGTACAGGCCAGGAAAAAGCCAGCCCCTATCAGTGCCCTCAATGCCGGGCATCAAGCATCAAATTAGCCACGGCACGCCGCTTGTCGAACCGCACACTTAACACAACCTTCATATTGGGCCAGCAGAATGCGGCGGCAAAACGGTCCGTTTCTTTTGACAGGAAACTCCGAGCCGGTAACCTTCGACATAACCCGATGCAACATGAGGCGCGATGCCATGACGACAGTGACACGACGAGTGCCCTATGACGAGGTGCCAGAAGCCTAGCGTGAAGGGTTGGATGATGCACCCACAGACTAACTACCGCTAGTCAGCCCTGAACTCAGCGCACCTAACGATTCCCCTCGGTTGGCACAAAGTCATACTCGCCAAACCCTTGTATCACCAAAAATGTGGCTGAGCTGTCGCCCGCGTTGGTAACCAAATGCGGGCGCCCGGGCGCGACTGTGAAGGTCTCGCCGCGAGCGAGCAGCACCGAGTCGTCAGGATTCTGAACGTGTACACGAATAGAACCTTCAACCACGAAGAAGGAATCTTGCACATTGTTGTGATAGTGCCATGGCACGCTCTGAGTAGTCGAGATCTGTAACTCGCCGATTCTGAAGCCAGGGCGTGCGCCATAGCGCTCACGACGTTCAACCTCGTATAAATGACTCGCATCTGGGACACCTTGTTGCATGCTGTAAATTTCCTTTATCAAAGCGAATGAAGGCGACAACTAAGTCAAGAAAACAAGTACGTAGGCAGTCGCCATTAGCAAATGCACTGCGGCATACGGTGCTGCCACTTTGACGAAGCCTGCGAAGGTCATCGGTAGCTTGTAGCGGTGAATGATAGTTACTGCCACCAGCGTTGACGCGGAACCGATAGGGGTCAAATTTCCGCCCAAGTTGGCGCCAAATATCACTGACCACCACAGCGGTGAATCCGCAGCGGTAGCAAATTCGGGCGACGCCAGAATCTTCGCGAGCATCGCCGCTAGCGGGATGTTGTCGGTAACGCTGGACGCGATCGCCGCTACCACTAACAGTGTGCCACCACCGAGATACTCACCCATGCCAATAATTGGCGCAAAACCTTTACCTATCAGCGCGAGCACTTGTGCTTCTTCCATCGCGTGAATGGTGATGAACAAGAAACAGAAGAACAAAATGAGGTCCCAGTCGATCGCTTGGTAAAACGTGTCTGCTTCAGATTTATAGCGAATCAGCATCAAGATGCCGAATGACATCGCGACATAGCCCATGCCAAGCTTACCGACGGCCCAGCCATCAAAAGAGGCGCCAGCGATGAACACGATAAACAAAATCAGCATGATGGCGCCAAAGTAGAAGAACCCACGCGAGCCAATGCCATCGTTCTCGTCAAACACTGCGACCTTCGCCATTGCGCTTTCGCGCTCTGCAACGGCCAAGCGATTGATCTTGAACAGCTTCGCACCCATCCACAAAGTCACTGCGGTGGTGACCACCACATAGGGTGCTGCTTTTATGAAGAATGTCATGAAGCCAATGCCAGCGGTGGTGCCAACAATAATATTCGGTACGCTGGAAATCAGCGTAAGCAAGCCACCTACATTGGTTAACAAGCCTTCGATCAACAAGAAGCCAAGCAACTGATGCTGGCGCTCAAGCTTACCGAGTGACACGGCGCTCAATGAGCCGATGATGATCATCGCGGTAACGTTATTCAGTACCGCAGAAAACACCACCGTCAGCACGCCGTAGTAGACCAGCAATATCAGCGGGTCGCCGCGCGAGGCCTTGGTGAGCTTGATAGCAATCCAGGTAAATAGGCCTGACTTGCTGGTTACGTCTACGAATATGCTCGAGCCGACGATAATTGTGATCACACCCCAATCAACAGCCGTTATAAAAACCGGCAAATTGATGTGGTGACCGTTCGGTAGCGTCACGCCACCAAATGGTAGCAATTCCAAGAATGCCGCGAGCAATAGCGAAACGACGGCGAACACGCCGACGATCACAGATTTCTTAGCGTGTAGTTTCTCTTCCAGTGCCAAGCACAACACCATCGCAACCAATAGCGCGGTGAAGACCAAGGTCACGCTCAGCGAAACTTGGTGCGGTGCCGCCGCGGCTGTAGCGGCGGCTGTAGCGGCGGCATCGTTGACGGCGGTAGTTACACTCATAGCTCGTGCCTCCTTCGGCGTTACAGCATTAGCAGCGGGATGGAGCGCATCTCCACCGCCAATGGGTAGGCAACGCCATGCATCGCGTCCTGGCCATCGTCTTTCGTGTGCAGCACCAACAGGTCAATGCTGTTGCTCTCCACCAAGCGTCGATACTCACCAACCCGGTGACCCGACTCAACTACGCCAGTGACCGTCAGCTCGGGCCGCGCGCTAGCCAAACCAGCACGCACCGCATCGATATAATCGCTTGGCTCTTTTAGCAACTGCGCCAAAATTGTTTCGCGGGCAACAGCGGTATCAATTGCCGGGATCTTGGAGATGGTGTCGATATAGCGCTCGAAGGTCGCATCATCTTCAACATGCGCCAGCAGCAACTTGCCCTTGTCTGGCGCAAACGCAGCACCTTGGTTAACTAAGGCGCTATCGCCAACAAGATGACTGGTTACCGCCATGACTGTCGTTGGCGCGGCCAGCGCTTGGGCAAAAACTTCAGTATCGAGGGGATGCGGCAGCACCAACACGGGTGTGTCGGTGGCTTGCGTCAGAATATCGAGATGCCGGCCTAGGCTATGCGGCCATTGCCAAGCTTCGGTATAAACGTTGCGGTATGCAACTACCAGATTCGGCGCCGTGCTTTCCACAACTTGCAAAAGCCCGGCGACGCTGCGCGTGTCATCCGCCGCGGCTGTGAGCCATTGCGCTTGCGCACCATGGCTACCGGCGAATTGCTGCACGCTCGCGCACAGTGAAGCCGCCGCTGAGTCATTCAGATCAGACACGATAACAACGCGTTCTAAAACCGGCGTTTCGTGTGCAAACGGCGTTCTCACCGCTGACTTAAAGACACTCTCAAACTGATCGACTTTTGGCATTCGCTTCCGGGCTCCGTCACGCAAGTCGTTTGGCGGAGTCTATCAGGGAAGCCTCGTAGGCGAAGAACGTAGTGCCGGATAAGGATTCGGAATACTGCGTACTTAGCTCTTAGCTTGCAGTTTTTTCGCTCTTCTTCTTCGGTCGCAACACGTGAAAATGAGTCGAGTCGTAGAGACGGCTGTCGTCAAAGCTTGGCGGATCAAGAACCGCGCCAACCAAGATTAGCGCGGTCCGGCGCAATCTCAAGGGGCGTGCGATCTCAGGCAAGGTTGCGAGTGTTCCACGCACAATCTGCTCATCCGGCCAACTGGCCCGGTAGACAATTATTGCGGGACAATCCTCGCCGTACTCAGGAATGAGCGTCGCGCACACATCGCGTAGAGTTCTAATAGACAGATGGATCGCGAGCGTCGCACCAGTGCGAGCAAGCGCCTCGAGCTGTTCGTTGTTCGGCATTGGCGAGCTACGCGTCGCGGTGCGCGTCAAAATTACCGTTTGCGCGACACCTGGCAAAGTGAGTTCACTGCCAAGGGTGGCAGCGGCTGCCGCAAACGCTGGAACTCCCGGCGTAATGTCATAGCTGATGCCAGCCGCATCCAGGCGTCGAATCTGTTCACCGATGGCGCCATATAAAGACGGGTCTCCCGAATGCACTCGCGCGACGTCTTGCCCAGCACTGTGGGCTTCTTCCATGACCGCCATGATCTCATCCAGAGTCATCGGTGCCGTGTCCATCACCAGAGCCTCCGCACGCGCGCAAGCGACAACTTCGATTGGCACTAAGGAGCCTGCATATAGCACTACATCGGCGGCTTGAATGAGACGTTGCCCGCGCACCGTGATCAACTCCGGATCACCAGGGCCGGCGCCTATAAAATTTACAGTCATAGTGGTTTCTTCAGCCTTGTGCTTTCAATTTGGCACTGCCAGCAGGCGCGTGATAGCCGCGCGGTGTGTAAGTTAAGGTTTGCCCGGCGTGCGCGAAGGTCTTGGTGTTGGAGGAGCCAATGATGACGACACACAACATGTCGACGTCTTCAGCGCGCAACTCATCCAAGCGCAAAATGCGCACCGCTTGCGTTGGCCGCCCGAGATTGCGCGCGACCACGACAACCGTGTCCGGCGCGCGATGCTCAGCGATGATCTGCATCGATCGCTCGAAAGTGGCGACGCGTTTAGTTGAGATTGGGTTGTATAAGGCAATGACGAAATCACCCACCCCGGCGGCCTGCAGCCGATGTTCGATGACCGCCCGCGGCGTGAGCAAATCCGACAAGGAAATTGCGCAGAAGTCGTGCCCTAAGGGCGCGCCAGCACAGGCAGCAGCGGCCTGCATTGCGGATATCCCAGGATAGACTTCCAGTTCTATGCGCGCGGCATTATCGTCCACGCTTGCATCGAGTAGCTCGCACGTAAGTGATGCCATCGCATATACGCCGGCGTCGCCTGAGCACACCAACGCGACATGCCTGCCAGCGGCGGCAAGGTCGATCGCATGCTGGACTCGTTCAGATTCTTCACCTAGGCCATAACGATGCTGAATATGCGCATCGCCAAGCAAGTCAGCGGCGAGATCCAAGTACAAGCTGTAGCCAACCACGTGTGACGCATTCGCTATCGCGGCGCCGGCTGCTGGAGAGCGGCTCGGTGCTTCGCCTGGACCAATACCAACAACTGCCAACACGCCACGAGCGCGACCAATCTGGCACGCATCGAGAATTGTGTCGCTCAGTGCGACCGCGCAAGTGGCGCGTTCGGATTTGTGTTTTTCCAGAACTAGGCTGGCGCTCGGGCCAGCAGCGGCAAGCGCGGCCGCTTCAGCAACACCATGGCAACCAACCTCACGAAACACCACCTCAGATGGATTTGGCAAACGTGGGGTTTCCGCCTCCAGGCGCGCCGGCTCAAAGAATCGGACCGCAACACCCCACCCTTGCGCCAGCGCTAACAGCGCGGCTTCATCGGCTTTCAGTGACACCGAAAAGATTCCGGCCACAGCGCCACGCGCGTAGCCGCCGGCCGCAAGCGTTTGCGCTACCAGGTCGGCCAACTCCGCATACTCCACATTGCGCTCACAGCCAACTCCCAGCGCCAAGACTTGCGGGTGATACACGAGCACCGAGTCGTCGCCGTCTACATCCGCGGTAGTCACGAGAATCACCAAGCTCGAATCTGGCGTCGATGAGTCGCCCGCCAAATCCCGAAGCGGCGCTAACCAGTTCAAGTCCACGCCGGCGTCATTGTCGATGCGCAGCTTCGCCCCTGCCAATAAGCGCGCGGCAAAGGCCTTGTGGTGTTCGGGGTTTCGCAATGTAAAGCCGGGCGCTGGAGCATCCAGCGCGATGCCGAAGCGGGCATCAGAAGCAGTTGTAATGGCCGCAGTTGCCGAGATCGCATGCGCAATGTGCTGAGCAAGTTGATTCGCATTGCCCGCGTGCCCACCCAGTAGCGGCACCACGTGCTCACCGCTGTCCGACAGCGCAACAACAGCCGGTTCGGTGTGCTTATCCGCGAGCACCGGCGCAAGCGCTCGTATAAGGATACCAGCGGCACAAATACCGATGATGGGACGGTCAGCCTGATAGAGACCCTGCAAGTGCGCGATGGTGTCATCGAACAACACATCCGCTGTTGCAACTCGCGGGGCATAGCCATGCAATTGCGCCCCACTCCACAAGCTACATAGGCGTCGGCCGAGTTCGGCGCCGCTAGCAGTCATGGCCACAATGACCGGTTTCAATTCCACGCAAGGCCTCGCTTGTGTACTAGGATCATAGAAAAATAAGGGGCGCTCTCGGCAACAAATTCAGCGAGCGGCATACTGTTTTGCGCAGGCATGGTCGCACGCTCTATATAACGCGCGTTGGTCATCAGCTCGAGCTTGGTCAAAACGGCGCGAATCTTAGCAAGATGGCGTCCAACTTTTATGATCGCAGCCGCATCGACGCGCTCCAGTTGCGCCTCCAGTGCAGCCATATCCAAGGTCCCCGGAACGATACTGAACACGTCATTGCGTGTTGCCAGCGGCGCACCCAACACCGCAGCGCAGGCGGTGATTGAAGATACGCCGGGCACTACCTCAACCGGATACCGGTCAACGAGACGCGCAAACAAAAAACTAAATGACCCGTACACAAACGGATCGCCTTCACATAGACACACCACATCGCGCCCAGCGTCTAAATGTACGGCAATTTCTTCGGCCGCCCAGTCGTAGACTTCCTGTGCCGGAAATCGCGCTGTAACCATTGGCATGCGAATGCAGATTTCGGTGTGATGCCCGTCTAAGTGCGGCGCGACGATCGCGCGTGCGAGGCTCGCGCCAGTGTCAGGCGCTGGATACGCAAGCACCGGCGCGGCATTGAGTACCTTGAGCGCCTTGAGCGTTATGAGATCGGGATCGCCTGGGCCAATGCCGATGCCAATCAAGGTTCCGCGCTGCGCGCCACCTATAGCAGGCTGGCGCGCGCTGGCTGGCGCGTCGAGACCTTGGTCATCTGGTGTATCTATCGGTTTCATAAACTCTATCTGTAACGCGCCAGGTCAAACATGCAGGCGGTGCTGGTAAAAAATGCGCCGCGCACACCTGCGCGCCTGCAAACTAGCCATTGGGTTTTCGCAAGCTCAGCTGTGTGACGGACATACTCGGCGCCAATGCGTCAAACCTCCCAACCGCTCGCGCAACAGCTACGGCGATGCGAGTTAGCTCACCATCGAGCTCAACATAACGGGCGTGCAGCTGCGCCTCGCCTTGTAGCGTGACGGCATTCATAACTAAACGACCGCCGGGCTTTAGCTGTCGCCAACAAAACTCGAATACGACCGGGTCAGCGAGCGCGCCGCCGATGAATATTGCATCTGGTAATGCCAGATCAGCGAGCGCATCAGGCACCGAGCCTGACACGATCTCTAAAGCTGGCACGCCCAGCGCCTGTGCGTTCGTAGCGATCATCTGCACACGTGCCGGATCGCGCTCAATGGCAATTGCGTGGGCATCGCTAGCAGCTCGCATCCACTCAATCGAAATAGAACCGCAGCCAGCGCCAACATCCCACAGCAGCTGGCCGGGAAGCGGCGCAAGTGCCGCGACTGTAGCACTGCGCACAACCCGCTTAGTCAACTGTCCGTCGTGCACATAGGCCTCGTCCGGAAGCCCAGGCGCTGACGAATACACTGGCGCGCGCGCGCTGGCCACACACTCAATAGCAATAACGTTGAGAGCTGCGATATCTGTGAGATTGAAATCACCGGCCGGCGCGCTACGAATACGCTCACGCGTTCCGCCAATGCACTCCAATACCGTGATCATGCTTGCGGCAAAGCCGCGCGCCACCAGGGCCTGCGCCACCGCGCTCGGGGTACGCTCATCCGAGCTCAGCGCCACTATCCGCGCGCCCGGTGCAATTACCTTATGCAGCCCAGCTAAGGGGCGCCCGTGTAGGCTAATTGTGGTCGTAGCTTCCACACTCCAATGCAAGCGCGCACACGCTAGCGAAAATGCTGAAGGGGCTGGCCAAACTTGCATCTCATCGGGCGCAAAGTGCTCGCGAAGCCGAGATGCGACCCCAAACCACAGCGGATCACCGCTGGCGAGTACACAAACCTGCGCACCGCGGCGCGCTTGGAGCTCAGCAATCAAGGCGTCAAATGGTGATGGCCACTGCCAATGCTCACGCCCATCGGTCGGCAACATGGCCAAATGCCGGCTACCACCAATGAGCACGGTGGCAGCGTCAACGGCTGCCCGCGCGTCTCGACCGAGCCCATCCAGGCCGTCTTCGCCGATCCCAACTACGGCGAGCCACGGCGTCACTGACAACTCGCTAGTCCGTTAATCGACGCGCTGGCGATAGCACTGCCGCCCAGTCGTCCATGCAGCGTCATAAATGGCACACCACAAGCGCACTCAACCAAGGATTGTTTGGATTCTGCGGCCCCCACAAAGCCGACCGGAAAACCCAGTATGGCGGCCGGACGCACACGATCTGCAGCGATGAGCTCCAACAATCTGAACAATGCGGTTGGCGCATTGCCAATGACCACCACTGCGCCATTCGCCGCATCTATCCAATGTTCCAAGGCGGCCGCGGAACGCGTCGTCGCGAGCTGTGCTGCGATTGCAGGGACGTCATCATTATTGAGCGTGCAGCGCACCGCGTTGGATGCAGGCAAGCGCGAACGAATAATCCCGTTCACAACCATTTCACTATCACAATAGATAGCGCTGCCGGCGCTCAAAGCAGACCACGCCGAGTCTTGAATATCGTCTGACCAGGCAAGGTTCGGGACTATTTGTGGCAGCCCACAAGCATGCACAAGGCGAATAACCAGCGGCTGTAATGCCTGTGGTACCGCACTCAGATCAGTCGCCTCGCGTACCAGCGCAAAAGACTTCGCGTAAATGGCTTGTGGATCGCGTAGATAATCGAACATCAAAATCAGTCAAACTCAGATATGAATTTATAAGGTGCCGCGTGCGTCGACGAAACGTTCTTCGTGACAAAGCGCTCACACGCGCCAGCGCGCATCGCAGTGCCGCAAATGCCGGCCTAAGTGCTAGTGTCTTTGAGTGTCACCGGCCCCAGCGGATGGTCAGCGTGCGGATACGGATGATGGGTATGGCTAGGCGCGCCATCCGCATGATCATGACTATCGTGGGCGTG
>Ga0055584_100000519_pt1 | contig 36714 bp, 30 predicted proteins | sample OSDHelmetaG_FD_58716 | JGI IMG/M metagenome (GOLD analysis project Ga0055584, IMG submission 58716) | Pelagic marine sediment microbial communities from the LTER site Helgoland, North Sea, for post-phytoplankton bloom and carbon turnover... | ecosystem: Environmental > Aquatic > Marine >...
TGAATCTGAACATTTTGAATTGCAATCTACTTCGCCCAGAATAAATCAGAGGTTCCCTAACCCATTCGACGGAACGACCAGGACATGACCGAATCAACCAGACTCGACCCTCGTTCCCGTTCGCTTCTGGACGCCTTTTTCAGCGCCCACGACATTCATTCCATCCGCGTTTCGGCCGACGCCGACATCCGTGATGATGAAACCAGCCTGGTCGACATCCATTTCGCCGCTGGTGAGGAAACAGGGGAATACCGGGCCAACTTCAAATTGCTAGGCACCGCGTCCACGACCCACCGTTACCTCAAGCGCCTTGGTCCCCGCCCGGATCTGCCCGTTGAGTTGACACCCGCAGGCACTGAATTAGGCCAGGCATTGTTGCAAAAACTACTGGCAGAATTTGTCGAAGCCATCAGCGGCCGTGTGGCCAAGGTGCACAGGGAACAATCCATCCTGGGTATTCAGCCCGTCGGAAAATCGTTCCTCCTCTACGGAAAAACCCGCTTCGATGTACTGTCGGACAATGGAAAAGGTCAGCTGGCCATTCGGATCCAGCGCGAGGACGGCGGCAGCGAGGCCGGAATGGCCGCCAACGATCTGCTGGATGGCCTCTACGCCGGCGTTATCACCCGAGCGTGAGTCTTCTCCCTAAATTCGGAGCCGTTCAGGCGGATTTGGATTTGCCAAAGCCATATAAGCCAGGGGCTGTATCCATCGTTTGATTTTGGCTGGCCTTTCCGGCAGCCGTTGGGTGGTAGTTTCTCCGGTACCCTTCGCACGCCGAACAGGCATGGGGTTAGGGGACAAAAAGGCAGGGAGCCTTTTTGAGGCCGCCCAAAACAGGATGTTTTGTAAGGCCGGCCCCGTGGGGGCCCCATGAATGTGAGGGTAGTCCCGGATTGAAAATCCGGGGCCGGCAGGCCAGGGTATCGGAGGAACTACCACCCGGCGGTTGCCTGCACGAAGATCTCACAGCTCGTTCCTGACATATCGCTCACAATCAAGCAAATCCACATCTTCAGGCAAGCCGGTTGCTTTGGCCGGTGATATCCTTTTCCGTACTAAGTCATGAAGGGTTGGAAGATGTCCGGAAAATCGAAAATTGCAATTATTGGCGGCACGGGTAATTTGGGGCGGGGTCTTGCGTGGCGTTGGGCGAAGGCCGGGCACGAGGTGATCATCGGTTCCCGTACCAGGGAAAAAGCGCAACACGTCGCGGACGAACTGAACCAGCACCTGGGACAGAACCGAATAAGGGCTGCGGATAATTCGTCCGCAACGGCCGCAGCTCAGGTAGTCGTGTTCACGGTCCCCTTTTCCGCACACGATGATGTGCTACGCAGCATCAAGCCCGCATTGTCCGGTCAGATTCTCATCGACACAACAGTACCCTTGCGGCCACCAGCGGTGTCCGTAGCGCAGCTCCCTGAGGAAGGCAGCGCCGCGGAAATAACACAGCAAATCGTTGGGGACAGAGCGGAAGTCGTTGCAGCATTTCATAACGCAGCAGCGTCCCTGCTTGAAAGTGATGAAGAGATTGATTGTGATGTCCTGGTCACCGCTGACTTATTGTCGACCAGGAGGGCTATCAAGCGCCTGGTGGAAGACACTGGATGCCGCCCGATAAATGCCGGAAAACTCGCAAATTCCGCTGCTTCAGAGGCCCTGACCAGCGCCCTGATTCACATCAACAGGACGTACAAGACACTCCATTCCGGGATCAGGATCACAGGGGTTGTCACCGATTTCGACAAGGAAGTCGCCGAAGTCTGACTGGAAATTTGGTTGGCATTTCCGGCAGCCGTTGGGTGGTAGTTCCTCCGGTACCCTTCGCACGCCGATGCCTGCACGGAGATTAACTAAAAGCTGTCTTCCCCGCCTTCGTATACCTTGATCGGTACGCCGGACAAGGCCTCACCGCCATCACGGCCCACCCGGTAAGTCTCCTGGAAATAGAGCGCATGCGTCCTTTCCTGGTTCATGAAGTGGGGGTGCATTGAGCAGACCATGTTCTCCGGAAGCACGAAATCAAAGCCCTCACCGATGCGCGGCATTTCGATCATGGTCATACCAATGGAGTGGCCGCATACGTGCCCGGAGCGATAACCACGGTCGAAAATCGGCTTCATGCAGGCTCTGCTGACTTCTTCGGCCATGTTACCGGCTTTCATGTGCTCCTTTGCCAGAACGTGGAATTCCTGGTAGGCCGTCATCATTTCCTGCATGGTATCGTCCAGTCCATGAGGCGCCAGCGGCCGGGAAAATTCCACCCAGTGCCCACCCTCGCCTGAGATTTCCAGTCCGTACATCAGGCCGTCACTGTCCTGTACCGGGCGCTGGCTCGGAAACACCATTTGGGGTTCCAGCGATCCGCCGGGGCCGGTCAGAACCATGTTCATGGTGTTGCGCCCGCAACCCATGCTGGAAAAAGTCCGTTCCGCCACCCCCATCAACTCGGCTTCCGTTTTTCCGGGCTGGTAAGCCTTGATGACGTCCAGCACACCCTGCTTGTTGATGTCCATGGAATGGCGTACCGATGCCATCTCTTCTTCGCTCTTTTGCGACCGGGCGTAATCGAAAGGAATTTCGAAATCAAGGATTTCAAAATCCTGCGCTGCCAGAGCCGAATAGTCACGCACATTAATAATGTACTCGAGGCCATAGATTCCGACACGCCTGGCCCCTTTTGTCTTCAGATAATCCGCTATCCACTCACCGCAATGCGAGGGAAATTCACGCCGTGCGACAAAGGTGGCGCTGTGATCGCCCACCCAGGTTGCCTCGCGGGGGAAGACACAGACCGGGTCATCGTGCAGTGACACAATGACGTAGGCGTAGCGATGCAGAATATGGAAACCGCAGAGGTATCGAACTGCACCCTCGAAACCACTGTATTCGCTGCCACTGACGACCAGGTAATCCAGACCGTGTTCTTCCATGGCTTTGCGGGTATTGGCGTAACGGCGTTCGATTTCCGCCTCACTCGGGCGGAAGCGGTTTACGTATTCAGTCATGGTTTCAGATTCCTCCATTCGTCTTCGCGCCAGGAATATTCCAGGCCCTTGATAATATCGGTTACCGCCGCGTTCAATGGCGTGGGTATTCCCAGTTCTTCACCCAGGCGTGCAATACCGCCATTCAGCGCGTCGATTTCGGTTACACGCTGGTTGAGCACGTCTGTCAGCATACTGGGTGGATGTTGATAGGCCTTTTCACGGCCGTAATCCAGTAAGGCATCGGGGTCGCTATCCAATGTAATGTCCAGCGCCGCAGCGATGGCTTTGCCCTCATTGACCAGTTCGCGCATCACCCGGCGCACTCCGGGCTGGTCACAGGCTACACCGTGGGGTAAACGAGTGAGCGCACCCATGGGATTGGAAGCTGCGTTGAAGATCAGCTTGGTCCACAGCGCGCCGCGGGCATCCTGCATCGGTACGATGTTCGCACCACCGCGAATCAGGGCATCAGCCAATTGATTGACTTCATCCATGCTGGCGGGTTTGGGCAGGAATGGGCTGATCCAGGTCTTGCCGCCCGTGTCATGATTGACCACGCCGGGCGCGGTGACATGGCCAGCGGGGAATGTGGTACCCAGGATGACGCGCGGCACATATTCGGCAATGATCTCTTCATTGCCTATACCGTTCTGCACCGAGCAGACTGCACCGTCACGGAAAATGTGTGCGGTGGCTTCCATCGCCGGCCGGGTATGCAATGTCTTGGCGGCAATAATACCGAAATTGCATTCGGGGATAAGTTTTGCGTCGCTGCGTGCCAGGACCGGAACGACTATGTCACTCAGACCGGTCAGCCGCAGGCCATTTTCGTTGATTGCATTGACGTGGGGCTCGTATGGATCGTATGCCCAGACCTCAATGTCTTCCAGCCGGCCCAGATGGGCGGCAAACAGGCTGCCGATTGCTCCGCAGCCGATAATACATACCTTCATGGCTAGCTACCTCTCTGGTTCCAACTGGCCTCGCGCGCTTTGACCAGTCTGTACAGTGTTTCGTTGATGGGTGCGGGCACGCCTGCGCTGGCTGCCTCACGCACAATCGAACCGGTAATCCAGTCGATTTCGGTCAGTCGCCTGGCGCGGATGTCTTCCAGCATCGAGGGCACGTGCGCATAATCCTCGTTGCCTGTCTGGCCATGACTGGTCGCTTCCACGTTCATCAGCCAGGGATCCTCGTGAAGTTCCACACCCCGGGCGGCGGCCACGCGTTTCCCTTCGTCCATAGCAGCATGCACCAGATGGCCGAGATCATGCAATTCTTTCTGCCTGGCATAGGCCTCTACATGAGGCAGGTCGGACAGGGCCGCAACGCTGTTCACAACCGCGTTGAAAATCAGTTTCGACCACTGGGCCGGCCGTAAATCCGGAAACGCCTCGGCTTTCAGACCGCTGCGGTTGATCAGATCCTCAATCGACCGGGCCAACGGGTAGCTGGCTCGACCCTCCACCCAGGGTCCCAGCCAGGTAGAAGTATCCAGTTCATATTCCACGTGGCTGTCCGAGTGGCGCTTGCCACTCATGAAAGTCACCGACGAAATGATGGGCCAATCGCCATATCGGGCAACGACTTCCTCGCAACCAAGGCCGTTTTGAACTGTCATGATGGTTGCGTTTTGGAAATGTCCCTCCAGCCGTTGCGCGCTGGCTTCCACGGCAGTGGTCTTGGTGGCGATAATGACCAGGTCTGCATCACCCAGCTCTGCGGGATCAGTGGAGGCAAGAACAGGAGTCTGCAATGAGGACTTTCCGCTCACACGCAAACCGTTCGTGTTGAGACAATCCGCGTGTTCCTGGCGGCGAACCAGCACCGTCGATTCGGCAACAGATCCCAGGTGGCCTGCAAACAGGCTACCGATTGATCCGGCTCCTACAACACATGTCCGTTTTAGTTCTCTCATTCTGCCTGCCCTGTATCCGGCTTGCACATCGCGGGACGCGCGATGCGGTCAATTACCAGATAGCCTAATGAGCGGATTGAAATTGTGCTTGCTTGGTAACGCCGGGACACTTGTCTGCCGGTGCAGCATTGCGGTCCCGCTTCGCTCTCAAAGACCCACCCGGGCCGCCTGCCGCTCCTCAGGCGCCAGTTTCTTTGAAAATCATTTTGCGCAAATGGCTGGGGGAAATTTCGAAACGGGATTTAAAAGTCCTGCTGAAATGCGCCGAGTCGTTGAAACCCCTCTGGTAGGCGATCTCAGTGATGCTTTTGTCGGCCATGGACGGGTTCAGAAGGTCTTCGCGCGCGGCTTTGAGACGGCGTTCCCAGATCCACCGGGTCACGGTCGTGCCCGAATGCTGGAACAGATTGTGGAGATGACGGGTTGAAACGGCATTGGCCTCGGCGACACGGGCCGGAGTCAGATCGTGATTGGTGTAATTTTCCTCCAGGTAGGAGAGAATGCGGCTCATCCGAGCCACCTGCGCACTGCCATGCTGGAATTCATCGAACTCGGCTGCCGAGCGGACTACTGCCGCGATCAACTCCAGGGTGACATCGGCAACGGTATATTGCTCTGTCTCGCTCAATTCACCGGCCTGCATCACCAGAGATTTGAGCACATCTATGGTCAGGCGAACCAAGCCGTCACCGGTGAAAACGTGAGCACCGAAATCCCGGATCTCGCGACCCAGTACACGCTCATGAAAGACCTGCAGCGGAATTCGCAGCAACAGCCGCTTACCGGTCTGCTGGAACGCAAGCTGGTACGAAAGGCCGCCTGGTATAATGGCAAGTGAGTCAGGGCCCACCGAAAAGCTCGACTCCTGCTGTTCGATATCGGCGCCTCCTTCCAACTGGACGAGCACAAGGTAATCAAAGGCCGAATCGTCCTCAATATCCTGTCTGCGCCGGTGGGCTGTGAAGGGATCACTTTCCGAAAGATGGATGGAAAGTTTAGCCAGCTTGTGGCTGGTGATTGAATAATGCTCGAAATCTTCGGAGTGTGGCTGTGGCAGTATCTGAAATATTGCACTTGAAGCAGTTTCCACAAACGATTCGATATCGCCGGTCTCGGCGGTCATCGTGGAAGAAATGTCGGAAGCTTTTTTCACGCCTGCCCTCCCGGGAGGGGAATGACTTCAAGGTACTGTATTTTTGTCAATTTCAGGGCTTTTTCACCACCAGAAACGTTAAGAGCATTTGTCCGGGCTGTCAAGGAGGTCTGATTTCGTCTCCTGCGCTAGTAGTCAAGTCGTCCACTTGGGCGGACAAGACTATTCCAGGCTGACCTTCTAGCATTCTACACCAAGATCTTATGGTGATTGTTTTCACCGTTCCGGCATGACCGTGATGACGGACATCAATCCAGGAGAAATCGATGAGTACAGAAGTTACCCCCAAAGTAGGCGTCATATTCAAGTCATATGAACCCTTGTCATCCATGCAGAAATACGCAGCGCAAACCGAAGCTTCAAACATGAGCGGTGGATTCTGGATTGCCGAGGCCTATCACTGGTTCCGCCAGTACGGTCTCGAGTCCCGCGGTTGCTTCACCACCCTGGCTGCGGTTGCCATGGCAACCAGCAAGATTCCTGTCGGACTCGGTATCACTTCACCTTACGTGCGCCACCCCACTATTCAGGCCAATGAAGCTGCTGCCATTGACGAACTGTCAAACGGCCGGTTCATCATGGGCATCGGCGTCGGCAAAGTGGGCATCGAATACCTCGAATATGATATCGAGGTGATGAAACCCGTTCCGGTACATCGTGAATCGATGGAGATCATGCGCAAGATCTGGTCCGGTGAGCAATACGATTATGAAGGGAAGTTTTTCAAGTCCACGATGCCGGCCTACGATCGTGCTGCTGACGGTCTGCGTACCGAAATTCCCTGCTATGTCGGCGCAACCGGCCCCTGGATGCAGAAATTAGCCGGAAAGGAAAGTGACGGCATGTTACTGGCCGGCCTGACTGCGCCACATTTCGTACGCTACGCGATCGATAACATGCAGAAAGGCGCTGCCGCCGTCGGCCGCACTCTGCCCACGGATTTCCCGGTAGGGGGAGTCATTCTGTGTTCCTGCTCAGAAGACGGTGACAAGGCGCGTGACGCAACCCGCAGTTACACCGGTACATACGTCATCAACAAGATTCGTAACATTAAAAACGACATCATCCTGGGTGGTTCCGGTCTGCCGGATGAGACCTGGGATCCATTCAGAAAAGCAATTGCTGACGGCACTGATGACAATGTCACCCATCTGGTAACGGATGAGATGATGCGCAGGTTCACGGTTATTTCCGGCACGCCCGCTGATTGCCTTGAAATTACGCAGGAACTGATCGACTCCGGCTTGAATCTTCCGCTCCTTGAAGTGGTCGGTGCCAGTGAAGAAGACAACCTGGAAACGATCCGCCTGATGGGTGAGCACGTTGTCCCGAATCTGAAACCCGGCCCTTCGGCCACAGTCTGAGGCGCATACAATGAAACTGGCTAGCTTCAAAATCAAGGCTACAGGCGATTCGACTATCGGTGTCGTACTGGATGACGGCGTGCTGGACCTGCACGCCGGAAGTAAAGGTGAACTGCCTCATTCCATGATCGCTTTTCTCGAACAGGGCCCCGACGCCATGGCGAAGGCCCGGGCAATCGCCTCCGGGCGGCAGGGACCCATTTATTCCACGGCAGAGATCGAACTGCAGGCCCCGGTGCCGAAACCGGGAAAGATCATGCACACTTCCTGTAACTTCTCCGCCCATCTCGATGAACTGGCGGGCTGGGATGAGCCTGAATGGCAGTCCCATAATTGGGGTGAATTTCATTTTGAACACCCAACCGGGTTCCTGGAGGCGCCCTCATCGGTCGTCCCGCACGGAGCTGGAGTGCAGGTGCCCCACTTCACCAAGCAACTCGACTATGAAATAGAAGTGGGCATTATCATCGGCAAGACGGCCTTCAGGGTAAGCAAGGAAGAAGCTCTGGATTACGTAGCCGGGCTGACCATTTTCAACGACCTGTCCGCCCGGGATATCCAGGCGCGTGAACATTCCAACAAGGTGGTCCTGCTGGGCAAGAGCTTTGACGGCTCCTGCCCGTTCGGACCCCACCTGGTCACTCTGGACGAAGTAGGCGACGTCGACAACCTGGCGATGCTGCTGACCATGAACGGTGAGGAGCGACAGAACTCGAGTACCGCCAACATGGTGTACAAGATCGCAGACCTCGTCGCCTGGTGGTCGAACACGACGCTCCAGCCAGGTGATATCATCACCACCGGCAGCCCCCCGGGTGTCATCGCCGGCATGAAAGGAGCGGCATACCTTGCAGCCGGTGACCGAGTCGATTGCAACGTGGAAAAACTGGGTACGCTAACGACCTTTATTGTCGAATGAACGTCCCGAACGCCTGAAAAGAAAAAGCGAGTGAGCGCCATGACCAACAAAGCAAATCCAGAATTAGTCGCCAAAGCAGTTGAGCAGATCAGTCGCGACCGCCTTGTGCAGTTGACCGTCGACCTGACAAATATTCCCAGCCCTACCGGATACGAAGGTGATATGGCCAGGGCCGTGCATGAAGTATTCGAGACCGCTGGTTTCGACGCCACCATGCAACCGATCGGCGATGAACGCTACAACGCGATCGGCCGCCTGCAAGGTGAAGGTGGCGGCAAGTCAGTTATGTTCAACGGCCATCTGGATACCTCTTTCGGCCCCGAGCAGGCTCATCGTGGTATCGGCTACGAGTGCAAAGGCACCGTCATCGACGACGAATGGATCTATGGCATGGGCACCTTCAACATGAAGAGCGCCATGGCAACCTATGTCACGGCAGTCGAGTCTATCCGTAAGGCGGGTATACGTCTGGGCGGCGACGTGGTCATAGCCGGCGTGGCCGGTGAAATTGAGAAAGCGCCGGTTAACGAATTTGAAGGACGGCAATACCAGGGTTATGGCGTGGGCACTAAATACGCCATCACCCATGGCGCAGTGGCTGATTACTGCATCCTCGGCGAGCCCACCAACATGATGCTGATCCCGCGACACTGCGGAACCACCTGGATCAAGATCACAGTGCCCGGACACCTGATTCACACGGCATGGTCGGATGTCGATAAAAACGCCATCAACAAGAGCCGTGTCATTCTCGATGCGATCCATGACTGGATTCCCGAGTACGTCGAAAGCCACACACTGGGAGATTTCAAACCACGCATCAACGTTTCCGCCATCGAAGGCGGCTGGCCGTGGCGTGGCGCCCGCACGCCGGATGGCTGTTGCATCTATTTGGACATTAGAACTCTGCCGGACGATCTGCCCGTGTACGCATACAACCAGATACGGGAAGTCGTCAATGCCGCGGTGCGTGAGAATCCACAGCTCGAAGGCACCAAGGTGGAAATATTCGTATCAGCGCCGGGCACGTCTATTCCGGACGACCACGAACTGGTTCAGAATGTCATTGCTGCACATGACAATCAACTGGGTAAACCGCCGGAGATGGGGGTTGAAACCTGGTACAGCGATGCGGCGCACATGAACCGCTATGGAATACCCACTGTCAACTACGGATCCGCGGGCCGCATTCGCTCCGGTGGCGGTGGCTTTTCTACCCACCAGGGCGAGCATGTCCACATTGGCGATATGGTCGACATAACCAGTGTTTACATCGAAGTATTGATGAATATGTGCGGCGTCGCGGACTGAAAGCGACACCAGGGCCAGGCAGGAACACGATGATCTGATATGAACAAACCCCAGGACCGCTTTGATTACTCGGCGCTGCCACAGCGCAAACGATGGAAGTTACCGGGCGGAGCACGGATCGCCGTTTACACCGTGGTCAACGTCGAGGAATGGGATATCGAAAAGCCGGTGGCGCGTGAATACGTCAGCTCACCCGCAGGCGTGACTACGGTGCCCAATATCCCGAATTGGGCTTGGCACGAGTACGGAATGCGTGTGGGAATCTGGCGGCTCATGGATGCGCTGGCGGAGCGCAAGCTGAAGGCCAGCGCCGCGATCAATGCGCGCGTCTGCGAGGGCGCCGGAGAGCCGGTTGCCCGAGCAATGCGCGATGCCGGCTGGCCGTTCATGGGCCATGGCTATGCACAGGTACCCGTGCACTTGCTCAATAACCAGCAGGAATCGATCAGGAAGTGTTTCGAGGTACTCAAGGAGTACACCGGCAAGGCGCCGGCCGGATGGCTGGGCCCGGGACTGCATGAAACTCTCGACACCCTGGACCACCTCGCTGAGATCGGATTCAAATTCGTCTGCGACTGGCCGATGGATGAACAACCGGTGGAAATGAAAACAAAAACCAACCCCATGGTGGCCATGCCGTATAGTCTGGAGTTGAGCGATCTGCCGATGATGGTGGTTCACCAGCATGAATCACGGGTCTGGCTGGAACGGGTAATCGACCAGTTCGACCGGATGTACCGCGAAGGCGCCAGCCAGCCGCGAGTTCTGTCCATGAGCGTGCACCCTTACATCATGGGGGCCCCGCACCGGATCGGTTACTTCGAAGCTGCATACGATCACATACTCGGGCACGAGGACGTGTGGTTTGCGACCGCAGAGGAAATTTATGACTGGTTCCAGGCCAACAAAGATTAGCGGCTGGTGCAATTTGCCGGCCAGGAGAATGAAATGAATTCAAAGATATCACGGGACAAAATCTGGATCAGCGAACTGAACCAGGACGACAGCGTCCAGTCCGGATTTGACCGGAACCGGACCGTTCGCTTCTACGACACGACTCTGCGCGACGGTGAACAGGCCATCGGTGTGGTATTCACCGCCCAGGAAAAGTTCGAGATCGCCTGTAAGCTGGCGGATTTGGGCATCAGCCGCATCGAATCCGGCTTTCCCCGGGTCTCCGCTGAAGACACGGAGGCTGTCAGGCGCATGCTGGCTGCTGGACTTTCCTCTGAAATCTGGGGTTTTGCCCGTTGCGTAATCGCCGATCTGGACGCACACGTTGAATTGGGCACAGAACAGGTCCTGGTCGAAATTTCAACCAGTGAAACCAAGATGAAAGCTTATGGCTTCACCCGTCAGAGTGTGATGGAGCGCATGAGTAAAGCCGTAAAACATGCCCGCGACCATGGTATGCGGGTTAACTTTTTCGCGGTCGACGCCACACGTTCCGACCAGAACTTCCTGAAGGATGTGTATTCCACAGCCATCGAGTCCGGGGCGGAAGAAATCTCCGTTGTCGACACAATCGGCGCCTTAGCGCCCGAGGCCGTCGAAAACCTCATTCGGGACATTGCAAACCATGTGGGTCCCGATATTCCGATCCATTGGCACGGGCACAATGATTTCGGCCTGGCGACGGCTTCCGCCATCGCTGCGGTACGCGGTGGCGCCAGCTGGATCCAGGGCACCATCAACGGCATGGGTGAGCGTGCCGGGAACGCAGACCTGTGCGAAGTTGCACTCGCGCTTCAGTGTCTTTACCAGGTTCCGGTTGAAATCGACCTGGCCAAGGCGCGCGATGTATCCCGCCTGGTAAGGCAGGCCGGAGGCTACCCGGTCGACGGTTGGAAGCCGGTAGTCGGTGAAAACCTCTACGTGCGGGAAAGCGGCGCCGTAGCCAGCCAGTTTCACATCCCGGAAGCGATCGAGCCCTATTCAGCCGACATCGTAAATGCGGAGCGCCGGATCGTGCTGGGTAAGAAAAGCGGCCTTGATAGTATCCGCCTCAAAGCCGAAGAACTGGGCATCGAAATCGCCGAAGATCAACGCCACTCCGTGTTGGCGGAAGTCAAAAATTTCGGCACCCAGGCGCAACGGCTGGTGAGCGACGATGAATTTCGACAGATAGCAGCGGGCCGGAATACCGGCTAGCTGATGCCGCTCATTCCGTTGTGCGTTTCTGTCTACTCAAGCGTCAGTACGATCCGCCGGCGCCAACGAGTTGATGCAGGGGAAGAATGAGAACGAGGCTGACAACATGACTCTGTCATTTCACCTGGGTATCCTGCCTAATCAATCTTTGGAGAATTCTCTGGGAATGGGACGGCGCGCCGAGGAACTGGGTTATTCAGGCATCTGGGTAGCCGATTCCCACTCACTGATGCGCGATGCCTATAGCATTCTGTCGGTACTGGCGACGCAAACCAGCAGTCTGTTATTGGCTACCGGCGTCACCCACACCGTAACCCGCCACCCGGCGGTGCTGGCCAATAGCTGGGCCAGTCTGCATGAATTATCAGGTGGCCGCGCAATCTGCGGTATTGGTGTCGGTGAGAGCGCCGTACACAATCTTGGCCTGCGACCGGAAAAGCTGGCTGCATTCGAGGAAAAGGTCCTTGCCATGCAAGCCTTGTGGCGCGGCGAGCGAGTGGAATACGAGGGTAAGGAACTGCACATGCCATGGGCCAATTACGATATCCCCCTGGTCATGGCCAGCTCCGGCCCGCGCTCCCTGCGTTTGGCCGGTCGCATTGCAGATGGGGTCATGTTCCAGGTGGGTTCAGATCCGCGCCTGGTGCAATACGCGCTGGACAACATCCGCGCCGGCGCTGAAGAGGCTGGACGCAACTTCAATGAGCTGAAATTGTATGTCCGGGTGGCAACTGCCGTCTCTGACGACAGGGACAAGGCGCGTCGGGAAATCAGGGGCTATGCTTCGGTCGCTGCGGGTACCGTGTTCGCTACCGTGCCACGCGAATATTTCTCCACGGACCTGTACGAAGATCTGGCCTTAATGAAGTCCAGGTACGACTACGCTCATCACGCCAGCAACGAAGCGAGCCACAGTGATCTGCTGACGGACAGGATTTATGACGCCATTGCTATCGCCTGCACCCCGGATGAAGCGGTGGAACGCTTCCAGGCGCTGGCGGACCTTGGTGTGGATGGCTTTGTCTGGCCCGCGGGCATGGCGGATCCTTATCCCTATATCAAGACCTTTGCCGAGCGGGTAATGCCCCGAATAATGACGCCGGCATGAACACGGTCCATCTTTCTTTCAAGGCTTTTGACTGTCACGAGTTGTTGTGCCATGCGGTGGCGCAGGAAGCGGGCATGTATGCCGAAAAGAGCTTGTCGGTCAGGCTTCTGGATTCGACTTTCACGCCGGACGAGGCCCTGCCGGAAAAGACCTTTCATGCGGCCTGTGGGGCTGCCCTGGCCAATTTTCTGGCAGGAAAAAAGCGTAATGTGGTATTCGTGGCTTGCGACCGGCCTATGTTCTGGCTCTATAGCCGGCCGGGTATGGATGCGCTTGCGGATCTGGAACGGGCCCGCGTAGCCAGCTTTCCCGATGCTGCGCCACCGACCCGGTTTTTGCGCAAGCTGCTGTCAGATGAAGGCGTGACACCCGATCTGCTGCCCTGCAGGGATGATGTGGCGCGTCTCGGTCTGTTACGGTCCGGCAGCGTCGACGCTGCAATGCTCAGTTCCCTGTACTTGCCTCACGAACTGGAGTCCCGCGGCCTGCAGATGCTGGCCTTCGTAGGTGAAAAACTGCGCATGCCCAGCACCGGTCTGGCAGTTTCAGGAGAACTGTTCGACGAGGATCCGGATTTGGTGGCTGCCATGGTAGAAGTGTTCCAACAGGCCATGAAGCTGATTTTTGATGATGATCAACTATTATGTAAGGTGCTCGTGGAAACATTTGCAATGCCTGAGCAGGGCCTGAAGCAGACGCTCCAGACGGTGCGCGAATGCTATAACCCGCTCGGCTTAAGCGATGCAATCCTGCTGCAAACTGCGGTAGACGGCATGGCCCGGAGTTTGGGGCTGAACAGTCGGCCGGCCGGAGATCTGTATGAATTCAAATTTATAAAATCAGACCACTGACACAAATGGAAATCTGGCTGGCCCGTCCGCCTATTTTCTGGCGGACAACAGGAACCCGGCTGCAACCACACTCAGGCCGCCGATGATAGCTACGGCGCCGAGCAAGGCCACGGCCTTTGGAAGCAGACCACTGATAAACATTTCCAGAACCGACCCCAACGGAAGGGCAGCAGTTCCGAAGACCAGCAACGAAGCCAGATGAAGCCGGACCCGTTCGGGAAAAACCAACTGATTGAAAAACAGGCCCAGTAACAGCAGCAAGGTGCTCAGCGCCGCCAGGTGGCCATGGACGTGCACCTCGCGAATGTATTCCAAGCGAGTTTCGCCATAGGTGTTCAGGGATTTACGGGCCTGCTCCATCTCCCCATTCGCAACTTCGGCGAAAGAACTGGCCAGGGATACACCCATGCGCTCCAGGGTCGGATGTTCGTCCACCAGCGCATACCAGAGGCCGTAAGTCATGCCCAGGATAGTCAGGGCCAGGCCGGCAGACAATAAAATCTTCTGTGAGCCCGTCATGCCCCCTGCTCCTCTTTTGCGTCCATTTTCCCAGTCTGGCGCCATACGCCAATGAGCATTCCGAACATGGCCAGGATTACCATCAGCCCGGCAAAGTCAGCCACGCCACCTGCCAACAGTCCAAACCACAGCTCCGAATAGATGGCGACAGGTAGCAGTGTCGCACCACCCAGCATCATCCACAGCAAACGACGGCGCCACGCAAGGCTCAGGAAAACGAAGGGTTGAACGATCGCCATCATGATAACCAGAAGCCCCATTTCGACGATGTGGGCATGGGTCGCAATCATCACGGCCCGCTCTCCCTGCAGTCCACCGTAGGCTATCAACCCTTGATTGATAGCATCGGTTGCCTGTACGGATACCTGCTCCAGGAGTTCGCCGAGGATTATCAGCTCACGAGACTTGTGTTCCTCAAGATGAACGCCCGCGTAATAAAGCCCGAACAGAAACCCCACCAGCACCAGCAGGAGACCAGCGGCGAGCAGGGTCCGGCTGTTCTTGCTGTCGAGCCCGCGAACGGCGCCGACCCGCTCGCCGTTGCCACGCATATGGCGCCATATCCCGACTAACTCAACAGCCAGGACCAGGATCAATACCAGGCCCGAAAGGTCTGCGAAAATGCTCGCCCAACCGATGCTCTGTAGCGGGCTGTACACCAACCCCACGTAATGGATCAGGAATATGGACACGGGCAGTATGACCGACGCCCATAGAAACGCTTTGGCCAGCTGTAGCTTGCGCCTTCTCTCCAGCGCCACCCAGGGCTGCAGGAAGGCCAGCAGAAACGCCAGGAAGCCGGCGTGAATGATGTGTACATGAGCGTCCTTTTTAGTACCGGCATTTTCCAGAAAACCACCGACGGCGCCGAAGTGGATGAATACAGAGTCTGCATCTCCAGCGGCCGCAGCGGTCACTGCCGCACCCATCTCGCGGCCGATATCGGCGACATTGGGATGCAGAATAAAGATGGCATAAAGATCACCGAAGATCATGCCGGCGATCACCAGTAACATACCACCTATGACGAACAATCTGGCCGGGTCGGCGGCGCTGAGAAAATTGGCGCTGCCGGGTGCAGGGGCATGAGGCAACATGGCATTACTCCATTAAGGTCAGGTATCAGAAACCCTGGGTATCACTTTCTCCGCGAACTCACGGAGAAAATGCATGGCATCCGGCATATTAGCGGGCCACACGAAATTGTGCACGCCCATGTCGATAATTTTCTGGAAACGAGGCAGCGCATAGCTGTTGATTTCCAGGGTATTTGCGGGATTTTAAAGCTACTCAGCGTGTCAGCGCGCTGCTTGTTTTTCTCACCACCAGCTGGATTCCCACGATAATGCACGCCGCCCCCAGGACGTGAAATCCATGGATGCTTTCATCCAGAAATACAGTAGCCAGAATCACGCCAAACACCGGTATCAGGTTGATGAAGACAACTGCACGACTCGGGCCGACGCGGCAGTTACCGATATTCCACATCAGCATACCCAGCACGGAGACCAGCAGCGCCAGTATGAACACAACACCCACGGTTTGCATATTCAGCGGCACGGTGGAAATGAATAGGGATTCAATCAGATAGAAAGGCAACAGGGCGACGCTGCCCATGACGATGAGTCCGAACAGGGATTCTGCGAAGCTCAGCTCGTGTGGAAGGCGGAACAGGCTGACGGCATAAGCTGCAAAACCACCCATGGCCAGCAGCGCGATCAGATCACCTCTGTTCATTTCGAGTCCGACAAGCGTCTGCCAGTGTCCCCTGGACAGCATGACCAGGACACCCATGCAAGCCGCCACAACACCCAGAACCTGCCTGCCGCTCAATGGTTCTTTCAGAAACATCCAGGCGAAGAGTACGGTCAGTCCAGGCTGGATCGCATTGATCACGGAGACATTGATAGCCATGGTGAAATTGAGTGCAAGCAATATCAGGGTCGTACTCCCCACCAGCATGCCACCCAACAACAGCAATACCCCGGCGTGGCGGCCGAACACCCGGGACAACACCCGCGGCCGGCTCAGAACGAAAGGCGCCAAAATGAGTGCACCCGTGACCCAGCGCCAGAAAGAGAGGCCCACCGGGGGTATCTCTCCGTGCACGCCCCGACCGATGACATGATTGGCAGCAAAGAACAACGCCATCAGGGTCAGGAGCAGGTAGGCTACACTTGGGGCGGGCTCCTCCTCAGGCACTGTTAATCCACTTGGTCGATTCGGTGGGGGTGGGTAAATACGGTCGCCCGCTGGCCGCGCACGAATCCACACAATGTCACGCCAAAGCGCTCCGCTACCTCGATCGCCAGTGAGGTGGGCGCACTCACTGCCGCAACGATTTCGAGCCCGGCACGCACCGCCTTGGTGATCATTTCGAGGCTAAGCCGGCTCGAGAGCAACGCGCCTTTGCGTTTGAATCCCGCGCCGGACAGTAGTGTGGCGCCTATTACCTTATCCAGGGCATTGTGCCGGCCAAGATCCTCCGCTACGGCATGGATGCGTCCGTCGGCAGAGAAGATGGCCGCCGCATGGGCGCCGCCAGTCTCGGCGAAAATGGCCTGATGCGAAAGCATCTCCTGCATGAGTTGGGAAAAGCCCTGGGCATCGAGCCTCATCCGGTCCGGTACTTCGCTCAGGCCGAATGTATTGTTCTCCACCGCTTCGCGGCTACCGCAAAGGCCGCAGGAACTGGTCATAACCAGATTGCGCCGGCGGGTTACGACGGCCTCAGGAGACTTCAGCCGCATGCGAATGACGCCCGGGGTTTTGTCGCAAAACGCCATGGTACGGATGTCATTCATCCCCTGGATAATACCTTCGGTGAAGACGAAGCCTGCGGCCAGAGCCAGCGCCCCAGAGCCCTGATCGCCCATGAGTCCGTCACCGTCAACGTAGCCGTCCGCCTCCACTGAATCTGTGGGAGTCCACATCAGGGTGTAAGTCCCGATATCCTCCACATCAATGGTCAATGCGTCTTCCTGTATGACCTGGCAGCCCTGCTCTTCCACTGGCTGCCCGGGGCCAGGATGATGGCGGCTCTGAACCAGACGTATGCCCGGTTTCACGGAACTTGTCCCGTTGACTTTACTCTCCCTAAGACAGTCCGAGGCGTGCTGCAAAACTCATCAGCGGCTCATACACGCCTGCCCTGAAGATCAGGAGCCGAAAGGCGTAAAAACCAGCCAACACGCCGACCGCCGCCAGCAAACCACCCAGGATGGAGGCACCCCCTAGCCACAGAACCAGCAACGGTACCACCACGCCGGCGCCAAAGACCAGAGAAAGGAATTGTTTGGCGAACTGGCCCCTGAGCAACAGCTCCAGGGACTGCCGACTCCCCGCCGTGCCATGATAAGCTGCGTGCAACAGACCTAGTTGTACTAACAGTGTCACACCCACAAACATCATTACCACCTTGCTGAGCGCCAACGGATCGATTCCACCGAAAATCAGACCCAGGGCCAGGGTCACGGCAGCGCCGCTGGTCAGTGAATACACCAGGCTGGCAATCGGCATCAAGCCGGAATTCCATATTGCGATGGCCGATGAATGGGACATGGCGAAACCCTGATAGGTCATCACCAACAGGGAAGCAGCGACCGCCACTATTTGCACCAGTTTTCCAAGCATGCCGCCTCCACTCCAGCCAAACCACGAGTCCAGCACCACCAGCGCCCCGCAAGGCACGAATATGACGATGCTGATCAGGCCGCGGCTGATCCAGGAACGGTCCGGACGCAGGATGGCCCGCCAGGACTTCATGGGCACGCCCATGTGGCTCATGTGGTAATAGGGCTTGCCGACTCCGGTGCAGAGCAGGCCGGCCACCATCCCGGGCACGAAACCATAGTACAGGGAGACCAGGAACAGTCCCGCCCCCAACTCACCGAAGAAGAAGGCGGTGGCCATGTGAAAATCCCAGTAGCTTTGGAACCGGTATCCCAACTGGAAGCTGTCACCGGAAAATATTGTCTGATTGGAGGACATTTTAAATCACGCTCCGTTATTGTTCATTTGCATGCGGGTCTTAATCAATGTAGTAGACCTTTGGCTTGGTGTTCTTGTCCGCCAGGGGTGGTCTGCCATTACGATCACGAATCAGGCGGCTGGTCTTGCTGTTGGGATCGTCCAGATCGCCAAAGATGCGCGCGTCCGTGGGGCAGGTTACTACGCAGGCGGGATCCAGATCAGCATCCACGCGCTCGCTGCAGAAGTCGCACTTGATCATGGTGCCTGGAGAGAACCGCTTGTAGCCATCCTCCTCGAAGGGCGTCAGTTCACCAGTGCCGTAGAGTCCCTTCGTCAGTGACTCCTGGGTCACTTGCGTACGCTGGTCGTAAGGGCAGGCCACGGCGCAGGCGCTGCAACCGATGCACTGTTCGCCATCCACCATAACGATGCCGTCCTCCCGCGTGAACGTCGCGCCGCTGGGGCAGACTTTCTCACAAGGCGCATCCTCGCAATGATTGCACAGAGTAGGAATGTAGACCCGCTTCACATTTGGATATACACCATATTCCTCGCTCAATGTACGGGTAAAAAACACCCCTTCAGGCAGACTGTTTTCCTGTTTGCATGCAACCACACACGCGTTGCAGCCGATGCAGCGCTTCAAATCAAAAACCATCCCCATGCGTGCCATCAGTGTGCCCCCTTGCCCTTGGCAATGTCATCGATAAGTTCATACACTGTGTCACCCTCGCCCTGGTTCATGTAAAGGGATTCCGGCCAGGCATCCAGTTTGGTCATCTTGATACGGCAAGCGCCCTCCGGTTGACCGGTGACCGCGTCCGTATTGGTCAGGTCGTAGGGAAGCAAGCTATTGAAATGCCCGCCGGCATGCTTCACGCTCCTGTTTTCGGTGCGCATGCGTGTCAGTGAGTTGGAAATGCCGATCCCGTCCGGGTGCATGGTTTGCACGCCGGCGACCCGTCCGAAAATCGGCCCGCCATGGGGTGACTCGAGCCGGACGATGTCGCCGGTCACCAGCCCCTTGCTTTCCATGGTTTGGGCGTTCAAAAGGATGGCGGTGTGCACCGGATCGCGGAAGACGATGTCCTGGATCCAGGGGTTGCTCAGACCCTCGCCGAAATTCAGTGCAATATCCTTGAAAAAGAATCCATACAGGTCGTACTCAGCCGGCTCCTCATGAATGGGATCCAGGTCCGGCGTTGGCAGGGGTTGATAATCCTCCCAATGCCATTCGTGTCTGAAAGGCACATTTTTTTCTTCCATCGCGGCTTTCAGATTGTCGCGTTGAAGGAGCAGGTCCTCAATGTAGAAATTCAGGCGCAGACCCTCCCAGGGGCGGTAAGCTTTTTTGGACTGGCGCTCTGTCGATGAATGACCGTGCTCGATATACCAGTCGAGATCTTTGTCGTTCCAGAGTTTGCCTTTGAGTTCGGCGAACTCCTTGTCCGTGTAGGTTCTGTCGCCCTGCAGCATCAGCTCGGGTTTCTGGTCAAAGCCCATCGCCACATTGAGCATGCCGTGCCACGATTCCACCAGCCCGAGACGTTCGGACAGTCCAGCGAAGATATCCTCTTCGCTCTTGGTGTCGTACAGCGGCTCCACCGCCGGCTGGCGCATGCACATGCCTTCGCTGAACGGCGGTTCGATCATGGTCATGTTCCACGATTCCAGCACATCGTGACTGGGCAGGATGATGTCGGCGAAATCCGTCGTCTCGGTCGGGATGAGATCTGATACGACGATAAAGCGCATGGACTTCATAAAGTCGATCCATTTCTGCTGCGGGCCCTGCATGGCCCACAGCGGGTTGGAATGGCAGATCACCATCACATCCGGCTCGAAATCTATACCGAACTTCTCCGGGTCTTCATAGACCGCCAGGTTCAGGTGCGGCGGGTTGACGCCTACCGGGAAGTAACTGAGCAGGTGGTATTGATCGGGCGGGTAGCTCATCGGAGGCACCATTCCCAACTGGTGGGGTTCACCCAGCATCTGGCCCGAATCACCCGGTTGACAACGGATCCAGTCAATTCTTTGTTCATCCAGGTTTACACCAAGGTGGCCTCCGGGCGTGTCGATACTGCCGACCATGAAATTCACCATTTTGAAGCTATGGTTGGCCTGCATACCCTTCTTGCGCCCCTGGGCGCCGCGGTAGTAGTTGAAGGCCGCGGGCCGTAACGGCAGGGTGCGCCCGTCGATCTCGATGGTGGCGCCGATCTGGGCAGCCGCTGAGAATTCCCGGGCAATACGTCGGGTATCTTCGGCCGGCACCGTGGTGATCTTTTCCATCTCCTCGGGGCTGCAGCGATCCAGAATGTCCCTGAATTTCTGAAATGCAGGTTTACATTTCCTGCCTTCAACCTGGTATTCGCCTTCAAGTGCAAAATCGCCGACGCTCTCGTCGTTCCACAGCTTGGCCTGATTGGCTTCAGCGTCCCATACCCAGATATCACCGTTTTCGTTGCGTATGAAATAACCGTCTTCACCCACCAGGTACGGCGCGTTGGTGTCTTTTTTCAGGAAGTTATAATCGCACAACCCCTCTTCAACCATCACGGCACACAGGCTCAGAGCAAACTGCCGGTCGGTAGCCGGTCTGATGGGCACCCACTCCTCGGACTTGGCCGCGGAAGTTGACATGCGCGGCTCCACGGTCACCACTCTCATATTCCGGTTCGCCCGGGCGTTGGCCACGTGGTAGGAAGATCCGGCGGCGTGCAAGTGGGAGGAGAAACCGTCACCGGTACCGCAGTTGATCCAGTAATTGCAGTACTTGGCGTCGTTGATCGACGCAAAGGCTGCATGGATATAACCATTGGCCGGGTGGTAGGCCCCGCCGCACATGGTGCCGGCAGACTGGAAACAATTGAAATTGCCAAACGACAGGGGCCAGAGCCAAATATTAAATTTCTGGAAGTCTTCAATCGAAGGCAGGATCTTACGCGGATCCTCTTTCAGGGACTTGCCGATTTCCTCAGCGGTGATATCCAGCGCCTCTTCCCAGCTAATGGGCTCCCACTTGGGGTCGATCCCGGGACCCTTCTCGGGATTGGTGCGCCGCAACGGTTGCTTGAAGCGCTGGGGGTCGTAGTGGCGCATGATGGCCGAATTGCCCTTCGGGCACAGCTTGCCGTGGTTCGAAAAGTTGGTAATATCGCCTTCGATCTTGTTGACTATACCGCCATCGGTCACATGGATGAGGTTGGTGCAGGAGTGCAGGCACATCTTGCAGGTAGATCTCACCCAGCGCCCCGGTTTTAGGGAATTCTGGTTAATCTGGGGTTGGCTGCTCACTATTGTTTCCTCCTGCTCTTTCAGATAATTCCTGGATAGCCGGGACTCCGGCTGAATTGACGTCTTCTGCGTCTATCAGTTAATAACCTGATAACGCTACTATACACCAAGCCTCCGCGCTATCCCGAACACGCATTTTATTGACCCATATACGTTCGTCTGGTGTTTCCGGCTTAACGATTCACCTTCACCTGCGCTTGACCTAAACCCGGTAACAATGCCTATAATCCTTGAGAATACAGGCGCCGTAAATCAGGAAAACTCTTTGTATTCTTCTTCAGGGCAAATCACACTGTCTGGAAACCCGACTTTCCAGACAACCGACCCGGATAAAGCGGGACGACACCTGAGCCCGTACCTTTGCCATCACACGGTGAGCACGCGACACGACAAAGACCTGTCTTTCAAACACTGCCATTCGGACGTGGGCGGCATCGGTATTCATCTCTTGCGCTATGGAGTGGATCTGACCATCTCCGGCACGCCCGGAAACGACTGCTACATCCTGCTTTTGTTGCTCGCAGGCTGGGGGGAACTGAAGCAAAACGGGGCACACAGCATCGTCTGCCCGGAAAATGTCTGCGTGATTAATCCTGATGAGGACATGTCCCTGTACCTGACTTCGGATCAATCAAACATGACCCTGCGCGTACCGAGGCACCTGGTCGAGGATTTCATCAGCCGGGAAACAGGGACGCTACAGTCAACACCGCTGTGCTTTAAGCCGTCCCCGCGACAGAACGGCAGCGGCCTGCGCAATTTCATGTCCTATCTCTTTGGCGAACTTGGCAGAAACAACCCAAGCCTGACCTCGGGACTGGTCTCCCGACAGATCGAACAGACCCTGGTCGGGCTGATGCTGACCGAGTTACCGCACGATCGAATGAATCTGCTGTCGGAAAACTCCACCCCGGCCTCTCCAGTCTATGTACGGGTGGCAGAAGAATTCATGGCAGCCCATGCGCGGGAGGCCATTACCTTGCAGGACATCGCCCAGGCTGCCGGCATCAGCATTCGCACCCTGCAAAAGGGCTTTCAGCGGCACCGCAATACGCCCCCGATGGCTGCGCTGCGTAATCGCCGCCTGCTGCTGGCGCGTGAACAACTGCTCGGAGCAGATCCCTATTGCCACAGCGTTACAACGATCGCCCTGGACTGCGGCTTCACACATCTCAGCAAGTTCGCCAGCCTGTACAGGGCCCACTTTGGCGAGTGCCCCTCCGAAACTCTGAAACGTTCCAATACGCTGTAAACCCAATATGCTGTAAACCAAAGGGCCACTTTGGCTGCGGACATGACGGCAATAGGCCTTTGTTAAATGTTTTAATGGTTAAAGTAACGTTAAACTTGTCTGCATAGGCTATACTTCATGTGCCTCATGGGCCATATTTATAATCGTCTCCGGGCTGACTCCACGACCGCAATTTGTACGCCATATGATGGATGCACAGAAGTGACAGCTGAAAACAAAAAAGAAAAACCCATTTTTGACAAGCACTGGCATCTCGCCCAAAGCAATCAGGAATTGATTTTTACTGAACTGGAATTTTCGCTCCTGCGCATCAGCGCTGCATTTGATCGTTGGCAGAAGGATTGCCTGGCCTGCTGCATCGACGGCGGACTCTCAGGCACCGATAATTCAGTACTGCAGATCATCCGTATGCACGACCGCGCCAAAAGCATCTCTGGTGTGGCCCGCCATCTGAACCGGGACGATATTTCCAATCTGCAATATTCCCTGCGTAAGCTGACCAAGGCAGGCCTGATCGAGCGGGCCGGGCGCAAAGACAGCAAGCGCTCGGCAGCGTACAAGGTAACCGCCGAGGGGACACGGGTCAGCGACCTGTTTGCCCAGTTTCGCCGCGAACTTCTGCTTTCCCTGACCGAGTCGGTCAAAGACTTTGACGTGGATATAGCGACCGCCAGCAGAATATTGAATATCACATCCGGTCTGTACGATCACGCTTCTGCGGTAGCCGCATCACACCGACACAAGTAAGTTTGAATCAGAACGATTTCCGCAATGTGGTATCAGCGCGAGATCCTGATCGATTCTCAGCCGCAGTGTGACGTCAGTCAACACAGCACAAATTAACCTTTTACCTGAAGCCAAACAAGCGCCCAAGAAACGCTACAAACCTGGCCCAGAGCCCCATCTTGACTGGCTCCACTGCTACCTCAGGTTGAGGCTCAAGTTGGAGACGCAGCGCCGTGATGAATTGTTCGCTCATCGAGTCCGCCATCTTGTTCATCACACCGCCTGCAAATTTACCCAACCGCCCGACGATCTTGACATGTGATGTGAATTCCACATCGGTTTCATCAGGCGATACTGCAGCCAAAGTCAGCTTGGTTTCTGCCGAGAGGCGACTGGCGCGCCGGCCTTCCTCACCCTTCATCGAGTAGCTGACAAACTCCGGGGCACGCTGTTCTATCTCCGCTACGTCAGCATTTATCGAAGTCCTGATCGGACCCACTTTGATTTTCATCACGCCCTTGTACTGGCCAGGACCCTGGACGTGCACCTCCTCGATGCCAGGCAGGCAGGTAGCGACCTTTTCCGCCGTGGTAATGAAATCCCACACCTTCGATTGGGGTGCTGCGATACGAAAACTTTTCTTGATATCCATAAAATTTTCTGTCTTGGTTCTGGGAGTCAGTATGAACAGAGATCCCTGTGGTTTCTATGCTGATTGTGCGAAAAACTAGGCTCATAGCGCTTTTTGTCTTCCAGTTAGCACCGATTCGTATCAACGGTTATACTCTTCTGTGACGGGTTTTGCACACCCTCAGATGTTGATCACAACGTAAGGAGAGCAAGAGATGGCCTTGACAGAGCTTAAGGAGTTCTGCCTGCCGGAGTCCGGCAGTGAAGTCGTCAGCGCGCTTGACAAATATGGGGACGGCTCCCTGTTTGTTGCCGGAGGCACCTTTATCCATGGGCTGGAAGCACGCGGTTTCCTGTCAGGGGTAGAGGCGCTGATAGACCTGAACCAACTCGGGCTGAATACCATTCAGTCTGAGAGGCATGGCGTGCGGATTGGCGCGACTACGAAATTCGCCGCGCTGGCACAAATCCCGGGGTTTGATACGCCGGCTTTCGGCGCACTGCGGGATGCGCTGAGCTATCCTCCGATGCAAATTATGAACCAGGCCACAGTGGGCGGCTCCATCGCTGCTTCCTGTCCGTTTTTCGATGTGCCGGCGGCCTTCCAGGTGCTGGATGGTTCGGTGACCGCCCAGGGTCGTGGCGGACCTCGCGACCTGCCTTTGGAATCGGTATACGCCGGCCTGTTCGACAATTCCCTGGCGGCGGATGAATACATAACCAGCCTGTTTATTCCCGAACAGCACGCACGCAGCTGCAGCGCCTATCTGAAACTGGAAACCAACGCCAATGACCTGGCCCTGGTGGGTGTTGCCGTGCGCATTACCGTGGGCAAGGCACTGACCAGAAAAGACCGGATACGCGATGCGCGGGTAGTGCTGGGCGGCGGCCTTGGCCAGACCTTTATCCGCTCCACAGCGGCGGAATCGGTGTTGAACGGTGAGATTGTCGGTGAGGAACTGTTTCAGAAGGCGGCGGAAGCCATCGCAGCAGATATCGATCCGATCTCCGACCAACGCTGCTCCGCCGAATATCGGGCGGCGATTGGCCAGGTTTATGTACGCCGGGCACTGCAACAGGCAACGCAACGGCTTGAGTAAAAGGACTGCAGGAATGAAACAACTGATTACCCTGAACATAAACGGCGAGGAAAACGAGATTTCAATCTCGCCCGATGCAACCCTGCTGCAGGTGTTGCGTAACGAACTGGAATTACAGGGCACCAAGCGTGGATGTGATACCAGCGCTTGCGGTTGCTGCACTGTACACATGGACGGTAAGGCGGTGTATTCCTGCGTGATCTACGCCATGGCAGCCCAGGGCAAGGAAATCACCACCATCGAGGGTCTGGGCGGCAACGGCCAACTCGATCCCCTGCAGGATGCCTTTATCCAGGCTGGTGCGGTGCAGTGCGGTTATTGCACCTGTGGAATGATCATGTCCGCAAGACAATTGCTTGACGATGTCAAAAATCCTGACGAAGAACAAATACGTCATGCCATTGCTGGGAATCTGTGCCGTTGCACCGGTTACACAAAAATTGTCGATGCCATCAAGATGGCAGCTGACAGCTGAAACAAAGGAGACATCTCATGGCAGGTGCAGATTTGATTGGACAGAGTGTCATCCGCCCGGACGCGCATGACAAGGTAACCGGCGGCCGGGGTTATCCGGTCAATGTCAGTATGCCCAGGATGCTGCATGCAAAACTTTTGCGCAGCCCCTACGCCCACGCCCGGGTGCTCAGTGTGGATACCAGCGAGGCAGAGAAACTACCTGGCGTGAAAGCCGTTTTGACGGCCGCGGATGTGCCGCAGATTCCGTTCAGCCCGGTCTTTTTTTGCCCCGTCGAGTCGAAGAGCCTGGTGCGGGACATGCTGATCCTGAGTGACCGGGTGCGTTTCGCGGGTCAACCGGTGGCGGCGGTAGCTGCGACCAGTGAGGTGATTGCCGAGAAGGCACTGGAACTGATCGATGTGGAGTACGAGGAATTACCCGTGGTTTTCGACCCGGAAGAGGCCATGCAGGAAGGGGCCGTCCAATTGCATGAGACCGCTGCCAACAATGTCGCCAAGAACCCCGCTTTCGAGTTTGGTGACGTGGAGGCCGGCTTTGCCGAAGCCGATCACATCTTCGAGGGGGTTTACCAGACCCAGCGGGTTCATACCTGCTATATGGAGCCCCGGGTCTGTGTTGTCGATTGCGACAGAGCGGGCCAGTTCACAGTGAACTCTTCGATGCAGCATATTTTCGGGCTGCGGGAAAAACTGGCGTATGCGCTGGGCATCCCGCAAGGCCGGGTGACCGTGATCAAACCGCCCTATATCGGCGGCGGCTTCGGCGGCAAGCTGGACCTGGGCTATATCGAACCCATAGCCGCCCTGCTCAGTGAGCGCACCGGCAGGCCGGTGCGAATCGAGCAGACCCGGTACGAAGACTTCATTACCACCGCGCGCCACGCCATCAAGGTCTATCTGAAAACGGGCGTCAAAAATGACGGCACCATAACGGCCCGTGAAGCAAAAAGCATTCTCGATACCGGCGCCCATGCGACCCATGGCGCCGAGGTCATTATGGTTCACGGTCTGTTCGGGGTGGTTTTCCCTTACCGCTGCGCCAACAAAAAGTGGGAGGGTTTTACCGTCTATACCAACAATATGATTGGTGGTGGCTATCGGGGTTACGGCTGTCCCCAGGGTTGCTTCGCCGTGGAGTCCCAAATCGACGAAATCTGTGAGGAGCTGGACCTGGACCCCATCGAGTTCAGATTGAAAAATGCCTACCAGAAAGGCGACCCTCATCCTTTCAACCCGAACTGGTCGCTCAATTCCTATGGCTATGCGGAAGCCCTGGAGCAAGGTGCAGAACGCATAGGCTGGAACCAGCGCAACCCGGCCGGCAGCAGCCCCGGCGTCAAAAAACGGGGTATCGGTGTCGGAACCCAGGGAATCTGGGTCAGCGGCTGTATGGGATTTCCGGATATTCTGGAGCACACCGGCGCCATCATAAAACTCAACCCGGACGGCACGGCAGATCTCGCGTCGGGCTCCGTGGATCTTGGCGCTGGCCAGAATACGGTCCTGTGCCAGATCGCAGCCGCCGAAATCGGACTGGAGGCGGGGCAGGTGCGCATGTCCTACGCAGATACCAATACCGTGCCATTCGATGCGCCGATCCACGCCAGCCGTGGCACCTATTCATCCGGGCTGGCCGTGCAGACGGCTGCCGCTGAAGTCAAAAAGCGGGTGCTGGAGATTGCCTCTTTCATGATGGAAACCGATCCTGAAGAACTCGATATCAGCAGCGGCCAGGTGCATGCCAAGGGTTCTCCGGAAACCGGCATACCCATTACGGCAGTGATAGACATAGCTGAATCCCCCTTTATCGTCGACACGGAGGAAGGGCCGGGACCCTCATCGCCACCCGACCTGAAAGGCACGATCATGGGCACCTCCAGCATGGCTCCGCCGGAGAATCCATCCCCGGCTACGGCCTTGTTCGTGGAGGTTGAAGTGGATACGGATACCGGCGTCGTCGACGTATTGCGCTGTGTCTACGCCCATGACCTGGGCAGGGTGATCAATCCCAACGCAGCAGAAGGACAGGTTGAGGGAGGTATGCAACAGGGTATTGGCTACGCGCTGATGGAAAACCTGGTGTTCGATCAGGAAACCGGTGCCTGCCTGGCCGGCGACTTCCTGGATTACAAGATGCCCACTGCGGTGGAAATGCCGCGCAGCATCGAGAGCATTTTCATCGAAACCATCGAACCAACCGGCCCCTTCGGTGCAAAAAGCCTGGCGGAGCAATGTGTGACGGTGCCCGCCGCCGCCATTGCCGCCGCGGTGTATAACGCGGTTGGCGTCCGTATCAAGGACCTGCCCATTACTCCGGAAAAGGTCCTCAGGGCCCTTGGGAAACTGGATTAGTCGAAAATCGGATTTGGGGAAAACCGGACTGGCTGCAAGGTCTGATATAAAAAAAGCGAAGCCGGCACCTTGCCGGCTTCGCCTTGTCTGACTCCCGGCCTAGCGCCCGACTGCTCGCATATACTGCGGCGTGAAGCGCTTGACGGTCACGCGCTCGGGATGGATCTCGGTGCGGAAATGCCCGGTGGTACAGTGCATGGCCTGAATATCCATCATGCCAAAGCCGTCGTATACCGGCACACCCCTGCCCTTGTTGGAGTCCAGGCTTGCATAATCCGGCCCCTGGGCGATAAACCACATCTTCCACAACTCGCCACCGCGGTCATAGATGTTGATCCGTGAGAAAGCGAAAGTTTGCGCGTCGAGGAAGATATCCCGGCGGCCGACAGGATGATTGGGGTCGATTGGAATCGCCTCGACCAGGTACTGCTTGCGCACCTGCCAGGTGATATCGGGGAAACAACCGCCTTTGCCACTAAAGGTGATGTACTGGAAGCCGTCGTCACTCTGGAACTCTTCACCCAGCGCCATCTCGCCGTGCTCGTAGAACGGCACCAGCATCCAGCGCACACCCTTATAGTTCCATTGCATATCGGAGATTCGGCCGTTATAACCTTCGAAGTCCTCAATCATCAGATCGGAGCCGAGGAAGGCATCGGTGATCTGACCTGCGGCCAGACGGCGCACGCGGCGCTGAAAGCCCAGGTATAACCAGGCATTGTCGCGCTTCAGATCGTCCTCATAACGGTGAATCAGCAACTGGGTGTTCTTCACATCGAAAGGCTCATCCACCCGCATGTAAATGGTGCGGAATAATTCACCCGGGTTCTTTTCCACTTCCGGTATGGGTGGCTCCAGGGTGCGGTGTTTCCAGTTGTAGGCATTGAACTCCATCTTCAGGGTCTTTTCGACCTTGCCGGTATTCATGTTGCGGTATTTCCAATAGAACGGATAGATTGATCCGGAATCGCCAAAATGCAGTGAGAAGCGGTAATTCCAGGCCATCTTTTCCCCGGCGCGCGGGTCATCCAGGCTCGGTTGCTCGGTAAAGGGGCGGCCGGCGACATAGCCGTTCAATACGCCGCTCTGCTCGCCCAGTGTGGCCGTGTTGAGATTGGCCCTGGTGGCTTCGATATAATTTTCATTCAGATCGATGGATGTGAGCTTGCCGACCGTCAGGTCGACCCAGCCATCCTTCACCATCTGGTACATTCCCTCGTCGAGAAAGTCCTTGGCGATGGTATCCACGTTATCTTTGGTCACCACCACACCCGGTTGCAACTCTCCTGTGTCCGGTGTTTCAAATTTATAGGGATAGAAGGTACGTTCCACGTCTTCCGGTGTCGCAGCCTCAGCCCAACTTGCCAGGGCAAGGAGTGGTATGAGGCATACTGCAAGAATTTTCCTGTGTAATTTCATAATTATGTTCCTCAAAAAAATCTGTTAGAAGCGATAGCGAATGGTCAACTGGATCTCGTCTTCCAGCTGCGCCATGCCCAGCGGACCGTCTCTGAACCGGCCCAGCGGGTTGACTCCACGTAAACTGCCATTAGGCGGTGTGCCCGCCAGCGCGCCGGTTGCACCATCGGTGATTGCGTATGACAGCCCCGGATAGGGAATGGCGGAACGGTCGTCATCCCAGGTGCTGACGCCGTCATTGACCTTCCAGTTGGCGCGCAGCGTAAACTGCCAGTGGTTATCAAGCAGCCATTCAATCGCAGGCGCTATCGTGGTGTGTCCGGATTCCAAATCGTGCGCCATGATGATCTGCGGGTTGAGCCGGTCGTTCTTGTACCAGCCCTGAATCAGGAAGGTGAAAATGTAGTTGTTCTCGTGGTCGGGCATGCCGATTAAGCCGGGTGGTGGCAGTATTGGAACCGGTGCACCCAATTCTTCATTGTGATCCAGCAGGTGCTGGCCAAAGACCTGTGCCGAAAGCAGGAAAGCTCGGGTCTTATTGAGGAAGGGGATAAAGGTAGCTCGATCCCAGCCCACAACCCAGCGCACCACATCGGACTCGGAAAACAGATCGGGCACCGAGGTGTCCGGGAATTCCTCGCCACTGGTGTGGGCGAGTTCAATGCGGAAAGCTGATTTGATGGAGTCCGCGTACAGATCCAGTGAACCACCGATCAGTGTCACCCGCGGGAAGACAATGTCGAAAGCCAGCGCGTAGTCATAGTCATCGATGACGAAGGGGTTAAAGGGATCGATACTGGGCACAGTACCACGCAGGCTCGGCAGTTGCTGCCGGGTTTGCAGATAGTTCAGGGAGAAGCCCACATCTTTTAAAATCCCCTCCAGTTTCAAGCCGTACTGGGTGTGGGACAGGTCCCAGTCGGGCATCTGCACATCGCGAATACCGATCACACCAGGACCGAAGTCGACTGCGCCCAGTCCGGCGATACCACCAACGCCTGGCGGCCCGGGAACCGGGAAGTTGGATACGGTGCAGCCACTTTCCCAGCAGTTGGCCATGCCGCGGAAGAACGAACCCGCGTCCAGAATCTGGTAGGGCTGTCCAGCCTGACCGAGATTGTGGGGCCGGAATTTATCGAAGTTCCAGACCGCAGACAGGTTGAGGTCGTCGAAGGTGTTGGTCGCGCCCCAGCGATACTCGAACTCCGCCATCCACATCGGAATCCGGATATCTTCCAACTCGTCGTAAATATTGTTGCGGCTGAAGTCGACCGGATTGAGCACATCCAGCACGCGGAACAAATCGGTGCGGCCCCAGACTATCTGTTGCTTGCCGATTTTAATACCAAACTGGCGATCATTAGCCAGATCGTAGGCCGCGGTAATATACAGCTCGCGGATAAAATCATAGCGATCGTTAAAATCGGACCAGGCCAGATCGTTTTTCGTGCCGTCCATATAGCCGTCCAATGCGGTGCAGCCTCGCGGGTCGACGTTGCAGGGACGCACCGGCACACCGAAGAAAACACCGCCATTTTGAGAAGTTAATTGGCCACTCAGCACCTCCAGACCCGCATTGGGATTAGGCAGGGACAGGACGTTGGGCAAGCCCCAAAGTGCGTTGGGTGATTGTGGACTGCCAAAAAACGGCGTGAAATCGGTGGAGGGCGGAAAACCCAGGGTGGGCGGAAAACCGGAGGGTACTCCATCACGGAGAAAACTCAATCCGCCGCCATGTGGGACAAAAAGAGGGCCGAACGTACCGTCACCATTCTGCAGCATGATAGGGCCGCCTGCATTTTTACCCCACTCGTCGTCATTGATATCGTACACACCATCGTAGGTGGCGCGGAAGGTCGCATTAAGCGACACGGAAGAGGCATTAAATGCGTTTTCGAGATCCTTGGCGATTTCAAGCTGGGCGGTATTGCGGAACTTGGACAGGCCCCTGTCGTCCCGGTAATAGGTGGCGTTTTCAATGAACCCCGCGATATCTGTCTCACCTGCCAGAACCGGAAGTGGGTTAGCGGACAGCGCCAGAACTGTCAGCATCGCACAAGCTGCATTCCTGCCGGTTGTGGATTTTATCCATTCCTTGAATGAAAAATAATGCATATTTGTCTCCACTTTAAGTATTTTTTTAACACGTCGTCTTACCAGCGATCCCTGCTGACTGTGTGAATCCATCTCCTTTAATCTTAGGCCAAGCCAAGCAGTTCTGCCGGTCAGTATCGGCACTGCTCTTGTGCAACATCCTCCAGCTACGCCTATGTCTCATCGGTGACCAGGATGTGATCCTCGTCATAATGCACATGCACAATAAATTTCGGTTTAAAAACCCTTACCCAGGACGGAACCAGAAATACCGCCGCTGTGGCATTGAGTAACAACATCACACACAGCAATAGGGCGGCGTCGGCCTGGAAGCGTAAATCAGACAAAAAGACCCACATCACCACGCCGCCAATCAGGGAGGCGGCAGTAAAGCCAACGGCCAGTCCGGTACTGTAGAGCGTAGTGGCGATGGCGTTATCCAGGCTGATGCCTTTGGCGCACTCTTCACGAATGCGGTCCATGATGTAAATCGAGTAATCAATTCCCACACCGATGCCTACTGCGATAATCGGTACTGTATTGACGTTGATGCCAATGCCCTTGATGCCCATGTAAGCGTAGGTCAGGGTGGTGGCAAAGGTCATCGCCAGCATCATCAGGGCGCCTGCGCTGAACGACCAGTAGAATGCTGTCACAAAAATAAAGATCAGGGCCAGTACCAGCGGTATCACCAGCAGGTTGGTGGAAAAAGAAGCCTCGTTAATGGCCGCCGTGACGCCAATCGACCCGCCTGCCAGCAATATCTCCAGGCCCTCGACCTGATTGTCCGGATCATTGATCCACGCCTTGGCCTGATGGATGGCCCGGCGGATGGTCTCCCCTTTGTGGTCCTTGTAAAAGAAGACCATGTTGGCATTCTGGCTGTCGGTATCGACGAACTCACGGGATGCCCCGGGCACCGGGCTGGACGCCTCGTAAGCAAACAACAGGCCGCCGACATAGGCATCGGTATCCGGAATCTGTGCCCAGCGCGGATCATTACTGTGGAAAATCCGATTGACCTGCTTGATCAGGTCAGTGACCACCTTGGCCCCGCCCAAATCCGGGTCATTCAGCATATGAGTCTTGAAATCATCCAGCGCGGCGAGCACTTCGGGCCGTTTGATCCCGTTGGGCGCATCGGTACGCGCAACGACAAACATTTCCTCGGAACCGGGAAACAGGTCGTTAATCACTCCGGAAGAGTGATTATAGTCGTGCTCGGGGTAGAGAATGGGTGAGCCGGGTTCGGACTCGCCAATCTGCACCCAGGACCCGAAATAGAGACCGCCGACTGCCAGGCTGGCCATGATCAGCAGGATGCCGGTTGCGCGGGAACGATCACTGACAATCCTGGAAATATCGGGCAGCAGCCGGGGTTTGTCTTCGTCCCTGGCCGCCCGTTCTTTTGGTTGTGGCAGCAAACTCAGGGCCACCGGAATAAAGACCAGTACAGTCGGAATAACGGCAGCGGCCCACATCGAGGCGTAGTAGGCCATTTTGGTATTGATCGGCACAGAGCCCAGGGAGATCAGCAGCAGACCCACCGCATCCGAGACCACACCCAGTGAGCCGGGACGAAACAGGCTGTCGAAGGTATTGCGTGCTGCCTGCGGGCCATCGCCGACGAGATCGAATTCAAGATAGTATCGTTGCACCAACTGTACGCCATGAGACATGGCACGGGCGGAGATCAGGAAAGGCACCACCAGGGTTAAGGGATCCAGGTTAAAACCGAGCAGGGAGATAATTCCGAGCCCCCAGGTAGTCGACAGCACGATGCCAAACAGCGGCAACAGGATTCCGTACCAACGCCGGAAGTAGACGACCAACAGACTGATCAAAATCAGAACGGTGTACAGGAATACCTGCAAAATCTGATCGACATAGGTATAGACCCATCCCACCAGCGTGGGTTGCCCTGTAACATGGAGGCTGATGGTTTCTTCATCGGACTCTTCCAGACGGATTTTGCGCACTTCGTCAAAGATCGCCTGGTAGTCCAGTTCACCCTCGTTGAAGGTGGCTTTGATCAAGGCTGCTTTCAGGTCGGGGGAAACCAGCAGACCGTAGACACGAGGGTTGGCCCTGACATCCTCGCGCATCTGTGCCAACTCACTGTCACTCCAGTGAGGCTTCAGGCCATCAAAATACGGTGCCGAATTCACATCGCCGGTCTCTGTCAACCAGACCTTGCGTACCGTCCGATGTGTAAGGCTGGCTACCGTGTTGTGGTTGACGCCGGGCAGTCGGTCGATTTTCTGTGTGAGGCGATCGAGGCGCTTAATGACATCGTCGGTGAATATATCCCCCTGGTTCACCTGCAGCGACATGATGATGTTGTTGGCACCGCCAAAGCTGTCACGAATCTCGTTGTGCAGCTGAATGTAGGGGTGTTCCTGGGGCAGCAGGTCGGCAAAATCAGAGTACATACGCACCCCGGGAACCTGCATGCCGAAGAACACCGTCACCAGCAATATCAGCGCCAGGGTGATTTTCGGCGACGAAAATACCAGGTCATCAAAGAGATGCAGGGCGTGATGAAAAATGGATGTGGATTTCTTCACGCTGCGCGCCCCTAGCCGCCGGTTGCCAGTGTGAAGAGCACACCGTTGCCGCCGGCCACCAGCAGACTGTCAGGGCCGGCGCTGGCTGCGCGCAAATAGGACAGTATGTTGTTTTCGTGCGGCAGTGCTTGCCAGGTTCCTGCCGCATAGCGAAGCACAAAGCCGTTTTCACCGACAGCGTACAGTGTCTCGCCGGCGCCGGTGATGCCATAGAGTGGAATATTGACGCCGCTGTCCTGGCTCTGCCAGCTTTCGCCGCCGTCGGAGGTATGCACTATCGCGCCGTTGAGTCCGACCGCCCAGCCGCGTTCGGTATCGACAAAATGTGCCGCCTGTGGGTAAAACTCCCCGGGAATGTCGGCAATACGCTCCCAGTTGGCGCCGGCATCGCTGGTCTTCAGCACCATGCCGAATTCACCGGTGATGTAGGCGATGTTCTCGTCAAGGAACTGCACAGAGGTTAGTTGCGCATCTTCATCAAAGGACTCTTCATTCCAGCTCACGCCGCCATCAGCGCTGGACAAAATGGTGCTGAAACCGGCCACGACCCAGATTCGATTCTGCCCGTCACAGGTCAGGGCCATGACGGCTTCCATGGTTTCAATCGGGCTCGCCTGCCAATCTGTCGCCTTGTGATCGGAGAGCCAGACGCGGCGCGTCGTGTCCAGGGCAACGAAGCGGCCGTCGGCACACAGCGCCAGGTCGATCAGCGTGGGCCGCCCAGGCAATTCCTGCCGCTGCCAGGTCCGGCCATTGTCTCCGGATACCAGAACCGCACCGGCCTCCCCCACAACCACCATTAGCTTGTCATTACGGGCCGCTGCCTGAAATTGGTCATAGCGATGTATCGGCTTAGCCAGTTCCTGTTCGACGCCGGCAAGATTCAACGGGGCTTCACAGCCAGACAGGAAAATTGCTACGGCAAGCAGAGTGCCAAATTTCCAAATCTGCCGAAATTGTAAAGTCGAGTACGCCAAATTGTCGCCCTGTGATTTACCTGTGGGCATTACCACAATGATTGTTTTGCTGACCAGCTATCCGTGCCGGTTTGTTGCGCCCCGTTTCCGAAAACACATCCCGGCTATATCCATTTGCCGGCATTAAACGTTAATTTACAGATTAAATCAACGGTTAAAGTTAAACGTTATTTAAATGATGCACTAGAATAACTCCAATTTTCTTTTTTACATCAGTTTTTTAGGGGAGTTTTGATCTACATCAAGACAACAGGTGTTATGGATTGATTTGGCAGATTTCTTGATGCAGCGGCAATGGTGAAATCATGTGATTTCACCAGGCTCAGATCAGACACGATTGAGGTCTGTGTTCTTGTAAAAATCGTACCAGATAAACCAGAAAATAGAGCTTTTCATGGTTTCAACACGACTCAGCCCGCCCTGGTCGCTGTTGCCGAATAAATCAACCGAGCTCACCCGCTCGCCACTGTCATTGTAAAAAGCAGCGATGGAATCGTAGTCGCGGTCATGGTAGATCACCAGCGGCCTGCCGCCGATTTCCACATTCAAAAGCCCGCCCTGCTCCTGCACAAACTGCTTGGTGTAGGCCACATAATCGTCGCCCACATTGATACCGTATACCAGCTGCTTTTTCGGCAGGCGGTCGTCGAACTCGGTGATGGTGGGAAACGCCGGTGCGTCGGATTGCCATTGCAGCGTGCGTACCGCGTGCAGCATCATGCCGTCGCGCACCCCTTTATCCCACAGCCGCACCAGGAAATTATCACTCTGCTGGCGGATGCCGTTAACAAAGACCTTGCCATCGGGATACAACTGGCGGAAAGAACCAAAGGGCATACGCAGCGTGGGCCACTGGCGCATCGCCGGCCCATGTTCCCCATCGCGCTCCATGCTGCCCCAGAACTGCTGCACAGGCTCCCCGCTGTTGGTGTCCCACATCACCAGGTTATTGCGCAATTGGGTCATCACCCGCAACTGAAGATTTTGCCCCTCGATCACCGGTGAATAGGCGATACCCATGTTGGTCAGGCCACAGTAGGTCATGATCACTTCTTCACCATCGATCGAGCCGCCGTCGACCACATGCGGTTGCAGCAGGTAGTAATCCGAGTAGGCCCGGGCCCCCTGATCGGTTTCCAGCACGATCATACTGATCTCGTCGATGCTCTCGAACTGGTCTTTGTCGTAGCTTTTGTGGAGCATCTCCTGCAGGTAGCGGGGCGCTTCATCGACGCTGACGAACAGCGCCTGCCCCTCGTTTTGCTGGGGGCGGAACATCAACAGGGTATTGAGCATACCCGAGTACCAGAAAAACAGGCACAGGATAACCAGCGCGGTCATCAGCTTGCCGCTGAGCAGTTCGCGGTGCTGCCGCCACAGGTACACCGCTCCGGCCAGCGCCAGCAGGGTCGCCACCGCCATTGGCCAGCGGGCATACCAGACTCCCATGGTGAATTCCCGGCTGGACTGAACCACCCACTGGCTGATATCGGCCAAATCCTTGAACAGCAGGAAGGCGCCGATCTGGGCTGCAAGCATCAGTACCCAGAACAGCACTTTA